>Ga0181557_1000095_pt1 | contig 106932 bp, 118 predicted proteins | sample 011ome_23_FD_148632 | JGI IMG/M metagenome (GOLD analysis project Ga0181557, IMG submission 148632) | Coastal salt marsh microbial communities from the Groves Creek Marsh, Skidaway Island, Georgia - 011506CT metaG (spades assembly) | ecosystem: Environmental > Aquatic > Marine > Intertidal... | reverse complement strand
AATAAAAAACCGAGAGCAAGTCTCGGTTTTTACATTGCCAATAGTTTTAATTTTTAGTCAAATTCGAGGCGGAAATTTTATTTAGTGCCGGCGTGTACTAAATGTACACAACCAGCTAAATAAAATTTTCCAACAAAGAAGTTGGCAAAAATTAGAATCTATTTACGCGTGCCATGCAATCATCGTTAACAACATCGGGATCGATAAGATCACGTTAACACTTGATGCAAGCGCTGCATTTTTCTTAGCAGTTGCGATCTCTTCAGCACTTGCTTCTTTCATGCCTAAGATCTTTTGCTGGTTTGGCCAGATGATAAACCAAACGTTAAATGCCATGATTGTACCCATCCATGCGCCTAAACCAATCACTTGGAAACCTGGCTGCAGCATAAAGGCGTTGCCAATATTGCCGTTAACAGCAAGAAGTAAAACACCTAGAAGCCATGTTGTGGCTGCTGCCATGCGAAACCATAGTAGAGCGCGCGGTGCAATGTACTTGCCAATTGCAGCTGGACCTGGGCCGTCTGTATCAGCTAGAGCTTGACCCATACCTGGTACTTGTACAAAATTAAAGTAATATAGCAAACCAATCCAAACAATACCTGCTAGTACATGTAACCATACTGTTGCGCCGTAATGCGTCAAGTTTTGTGCTTCAACCACATTGCCCATAAAGCCTACATAGACAATAATCGCTAATATAAAGCCAATTAGAATCTTACCTTTTACTGAATTAATAAAACCCATGTTTCTCTCCGTTGTTGTAAAGTTGACCATTATAATAAGCTATTTGATTGATGTAAATCAATTTTTATTTTTTTTAGCTGCCTAACTCTATGCCTGAATTGCCTGAAGTTGAGACCACAAAGAATGGTCTACTACCTTTACTACAAAATCAAATCGTCGTTCAAGCTATTCGTCATCGCGACAATTTGCGCTGGGAGATTCCTAAAATACTTGAGACTCTAATGTCTCATCAAGTATTGCTAGATATTAATCGGCGAGGTAAGTATTTACTTATGCGCTTTGAGGTGGGCACGCTTATTATTCATTTGGGCATGAGTGGCTCGATTAAAGTGGTGGATAGTAATACAGCGCTACTCAAACATGACCATTTTGAGCTTATCTTTGAGCACGGAAAAAGTATGCGCCTAAATGATCCCCGGCGTTTTGGGGCGGTGCTGTTTTCCAAAGATGGCAAACATCCTTTGCTAGATGCTCTAGGTGTTGAACCTTTAGAAGAAATGTTTGATGAGACTTACTTATATAACAAGTCACGTAATAAGGTGCAAAATATCAAGACCTTTATTATGAATAGCAAGGTGGTGGTGGGTGTGGGCAATATTTATGCTTGCGAGAGTTTGTTTGCTAGCGGCATTAGCCCAACTCGCCAAGCAGGGAAGGTTTCTAAAAAACGCTATGCTCTACTCAGCCAACAAATTAGAGATATTCTAAATAAATCTATTAAAGTCGGTGGTACGACGCTTAAAGATTTTTCCAAGGTAGATGGCTCGCCCGGGTATTTTGCACAGACTTTAAACGTGTATGGACGCGAAGGTGAAAACTGTGGCGCATGCGGTGGTAAAATTAGACGACTTATTCAAAATCAACGTTCAACGTTTTATTGCCCATCATGTCAGACATAGATACGCCACAAGAACTTTTCGAAACTAACTGTTCAATTAACTCTGAGCCTTTTGCCTTGCAAAACTTAGGCAGCTATATGGAGCCTGAGTTTAGTGAAAATTGTATTATTATTATTGACCCAGGTATGGCCCTACATAATCGCGCCTACGCGGTGATTCGTTATAATGATGATATGTATTTTCGCCAGTATATTGAGCGCGGTGGGGATAAATTTTTAGTGCCATTAAACACCCAGCACGACGAAATTCAGCTGACAGATACCTTTGAAGTGGTGGGCTGTGTGGTACAACAAAAACAACGCAAGCAAAAGCCACTGCATTACTATCACCTTAATGAAGCGACGAAAAGTATGGATTTTAGTGTTAGCGGCAAAGAAAAAACCAAAGAGGAATAATTATGGAAAAAAAAGTACACCTAGTCTTTAGTATCGTCATGTCACTTTTTATGGTGTGCATTATGTCGTTTGTGGTTACCTATGTAAATCTTGGTGGCTGGAGCGAGCAACTCATTGAAAAATGGCTATCGAGTTTTGCTGTTGCATGGTTTGTGGCTTTTCCAATTATTTTTATTTTTTCGCCAATTTTCAGAAAAGCAATTGTTAAGGCTTTAAGCAAATAACTATTTTAAAGCTTTGCCAGTATACAAAAAAACAGTCAATTAAACTGCTGTAATCCAGATAAGATGGGCCATACGACCAGATTTTGCGCCGTCTCGGCGGTAAGAAAAATACCGATCTTTTTGCTCATAGGTACACGCATCGCCACCACTAATACTACTAACGCCTAAGGCATTTAAAATAATTCGCGCTGCGAGATAAATATCTAGCTTGTATCTATCTTTAAACGGTGTAAATGCTTGCTGTAGAAATTTATCTTTAGCGATAAACTGATCAAACACATCTTGACCCACTTCAAAATTTTGCTGAGAAATTGCTGGGCCAAAATGCACAATCAAATCATCTTGATTAAACTTCGCCACAAAAGATTCAATCACCCCATTCACAATCCCCTTCCATCCAGCATGAGCAACACCTACTTGTGTGCCAGCTATATTACTGGCAAATATAGGCAAGCAGTCTGCCGTTAGCACTGCGCAAACTTGATTTTTTTGTTTGGTTGTAATGGCGTCACCCACACATGCATCATTTGTAAAGTCTAAACAAATATCAGAATGAATTTGCTCTAGCCATTTTGGTTGAGAGGGTAGGTTGTATTTTTCGATTAATAGCGCCCTATTATTGTTGACCTTAAAAGCGCTATCGCCCACATGCAGAGCAAGATTAAAATTATCATACCCATCAGCTATTAAGCAAGATCGAGTGTTTGTATTAAAAAAGCGCGTGGTGGTAATTAATTTAACGTTTTTTGGGAAATTACTCACTATCATATAAAGATAATACTGCTAATAAATCTTGCATATCATTAGGCAATGGTGCTTTCCATGACATTTGTTCACCGGTAATTGGGTGAGAAAGTGTAAGTTTTTTAGCATGCAAAGCTTGACGATTAAAAGCTTTAAGTGCTTCTTTTAATTTTTCATCTGCCTTTTTAGGAAAACGTATTTTGCCGCCATACATTGAATCAGCAATAAGCGGATGTTCAATATACGACATGTGCACACGAATCTGGTGAGTTCGCCCTGTTTCTAAGATACATTTGACATGGGTATGGTTTTTAAAACGATCAATTACGCGATAATGTGTTATTGCATTTTTGCCTTCGCCCTCTTCAACCACAGCTTGACGAATTCTATCTTTAGGATCGCGGCCAATCGGTGCATCTACCGTGCCACCAGAAATCATATGGCCATAAACAATTGCAGAATACTCACGCGATACCGCATGTGTTTGTAATTGCTCTACCAGATTTTTTTGTGCCAATTCGCTACGTGCTACCACCATTAGACCCGAGGTATTTTTATCCAAACGATGTACAATACCGGCGCGATCAAGCGTTGCTAGAGATGAATCATAGTGCAGTAGCGCATTGGCTAATGTGCCAGTCCAATTGCCTGCACCAGGGTGTGTGACTAAGCCAACTGGCTTATTAACCACAATAATATCTTCATCCTCATACACCACGTCAATGGCAATATCTTCACCCAACCAAGCATTACTTTTTGCTTTTTCAATGGTAAGTGAGACGATCTCACCGCCTAGTATTTTATCTTTAGCTTTAAAGGATTTGTCGTTAAGCAATGCTTTTCCAGAACGTACCCAAGCGGTAATTTTAGAGCGCGAATAATCCGGCAACATAACTGCCAAAGCGCTATCAATACGCTGACCAATAAGGCGATCTGGAATAACAATATTTAATAAATTCATAAATATATTTTACTGATTAATTGCCGATTTTTTTTGCAAAGTATTTTTTTGTTTTATCCGAGGCAGATTTAAAAATACAAAGGAGTTTAGTCACTCTAAACGACAGAGTGTTTGAAAAATCTAACAAAGTAGAAAGCAGAAAGACGATGCAAAAAATATAAATTTGGCGTCGCGTAAGAGATTTGAACTCTTGTTACCAGGATGAAATCCTGGGGTCCTGGGCCAGACTAGACGAACGCGACAAAAAACATTTTAATCGAGAAGCTGAATAATTGCTTAGTAATTTTTCAATAGACGAAAAAAAACCCTGTAAAACAGGGCTTTTAAGTGTATGGCATCGCCTAGGAGAATCGAACTCCTCTTACTAGGATGAAAACCTAGGGTCCTAACCGATAGACGAAGGCGACATAACATTTTCTTTGCTAGCGCTGGTGGAGCTAAGCGGGATCGAACCGCTGACCCCGACACTGCCAGTGTCGTGCTCTCCCAGCTGAGCTATAGCCCCAAAACTTGGTGCGTAGCAAAAGAGGTAAATTATAACGCTGAAGTTAAAATAGTCAAGCGATAATTGGTAAAATAATTGTATGAAACTAAAAATAAAAACTTTTACTGAGAAGAGCTATACACTAGAGATTCTCTATCATATTGGCGCACTAGAAGATTCGATTCATTTTATCTTTGATCATGACAGCAAAACTTGCGCCATTGTTGATCCTGCTTGGGATCCACAGCTATTTGTTGACAGAATACAAGACAAAGGCTATACACTCACTGACATTTGGCTAACACATTGGCATTTTGACCATACCAATGCGGTGGATGAGCTGGTTGAGATGACTGGTGCAAAGGTCACAGCTGGTATTAATGAAATACCTTATTTTCAAATTGAAACTCTGCCAGATACGGTTGAAGATGGTGAAACGATTTTTATTGGCAAGACACCTGCCAAAATTATCAATACCCCTGGACATAGTGCAGGGGGTATTTGCTTTTTACTTGAGGGTCATATTATTGTCGGCGACACCTTGTTTGTGTATGGTGCGGGCCATTGTAGTTTGCCGGGTGGTAATGTGCGCGAGTTATATCATTCTATGCAAAAACTGAAAATGGTTGATGACGACATTATGCTTCATTGCGGGCATGATTACGGCTGCAAAATTAACACCACCATGGCTGAGCAAAAATCGGGCAACGCGTACTTACTACTCGATAATGAAGCCGATTTTGTGCGCTTTGTGAATGGCATGTCTCAAGGTTTAGTAGCCTATCCTACTGAAGCACTAACACTTAAAGAAGTTCAAGCGATGCTATGATTGGTTTTTTCGGTGGCTCATTTGATCCCATACATTTTGGCCATTTAAAAAACGCTCAACAGCTTAAAAGCGAACTGGATTTATCTGAGCTGTTTTTCATGCCATGTCGAGCGCCCGTTCACAAAGATGCACTAACCTTCTCAACTGAAGAGCGTCTTAAAATGCTGCAACTTGCTCTGCAAGATTTCCCTGATTTGGCGCTTGATTTGCGAGAGATCAATAGAACAAGTGATTCTTATAGCATTGACTCGCTCAAGGAGATTGTTCTAGAATTTCCTCAAGAAACCATTTGCCTAATTATTGGCATGGATAGCTTTAATCAACTCTCTAGCTGGAAAGACGCTGAAATTTTTCATCAGTATTGCCATTTAGTCGTTTTGGCGCGCCCTGGAGAAGAAAGCGGGCATAATTACGCTCACTTTACACTTGCCAAAAACGCTGAAAACCTCATAAGCCAAAAAACAGGGCTGATTTATTTTGCCAAACCCCGCTTATTTGATATTTCTTCGAGTGATATTCGCGGTATTTTGTTCAACGCCTCACAAGAGGGTAAAATATACGCACAACAAAGCTTGGATGGATTACTTCCAAAGCGCATTATTAACTATCTGCAAACATTATGAACCTAAATTTAGAAGAGCAACTTAGCGTTGTGACCCAAACCATTGACGAACTAAAAGGGGAAGATGTTATTACCTTAAAAGTGCTGGATCAAAGCGCAGATATTGAGGCGATTGTGATTGCCACAGGCCGATCTGTTCAGCATGTTCGCGGTATTGCTAATAATATTAAAATTGAAGCCAAGCGCTTAGGTATGCAGGTTTCTGGTGTCGAAGGTACAGAAACAGGTCATTGGGTTTTGGTAGATTTGGCAGAAGTTGTAGTGCACATAATGACTGAAAAAACACGTGAATTTTACAAACTCGAGCGACTTTGGTCTGGCGCTGAAAGCGACTAATAACCATGAAGATCGATCTGGTTGTCATTGGCAAAAAAATGCCAGATTGGATACAAACTGGCATTAATCATTATCAAAAACAACTGCCTGCACAGCTTAACTTTAGCCTAATTGCACTAGAAGCGCAAAGGCGCAAAGGCAAAAATATCACCCAAATTAAAGAGCTTGAAGGTGAGCTTATCCTTAAAGCTGTTAAAGGCGCTCAGTTAATAATCGCTTTTGACGAACGTGGCAAACAACACACCACTAAAGCAATTGCTCAAAACCTTAATAATTGGCAGCAAAATGGCGAGCATATTGCGCTTATCATTGGTGGTGCTGATGGCTTAAGTGATAGTGTTAAATCAAGTGCCAATCAACTCTGGGGATTGTCAAATTTAACATTGCCACACTCGATGGCAAGACTGCTCGCTGTAGAACAAATTTACCGAGCACATTCGTTATTAACCAATCACCCCTACCATCGCGATTAGCGATGCCTTTCGCCCTTCTGACAAAGTTAAACAATTAAAATATTTCAATCACATAGTTTCACCTATGCTTAATCAATATTTTGATTGCCTGCCTTGCACAAGAGCAAAATGCTTGCTAATGGTTAGCGGTATAATCACATCAAAAAACAATAAACATCATTATGAAATTAGAACTTATTAGCTTTAAACTTTGTCCATTTGCTCAGCGCGCTGTTATTTTACTTAATGAACAAAGTATTGATTTTGAACTCACCTTTATCAACCCAATGGATCCACCTGATTGGTTTAAGGCCATCTCCCCTACTGGGCAAGTGCCATTACTTAAAGCAGACGATCAAATTATTTTTGAATCTTCGGTGATTAGCGAGTTTATTAACGATATTAGCACAACCGATATCCATCCAAAAGACGTCATTCAAAAAGCTAATAATCGCTCTTGGATTGCTTTTTCGGGCAATATGTTGGACGACTTATTCGGCATTGTCACTGGTGATGAAAAAAAATTCGATGCTGCTAAAACAGCACTCTTTGAAAAACTGGCGAAAGTTGAATTGGTTAAGAATTCCAAAAAATTCTTTAATGGGGATGAATTTCATATGATCGACGCTTCATTTGCACCAATTTTTATGCGTCTTGCTTGGATTAATGAGTTTACAAATAACGCACTATCACTTGCAGAATTTAAAAATTTAAGCGCTTGGAGTGATGCTATTTTAGCGCTAGATGTTGTTAAAAGCTCTGTGGTTGAAGGATTGGACGATGTTTATTATTCTAATATCGAAGGGCGCGAAGGCCATCTTTCAACTCTTTTGGTTGAAGAAGACTATTAAAAAACTAAATAATCGCTAGGATATTTTCTGGCGGCCTTCCTATAGCAACCCCTTTAGCTGTTTTTACAATTGGGCGTTCAATCAAAATTGGATGATCAATCATTGCCTGGATTAATGCATCTTCGCTAAGTGATTCATCATCTAACTGATTGTCTTTATAAGGCGACTCATGTTTGCGCATTAATGATCTAGCATCAAGATCCAAATCCTTCAACAAAGCTTTTAACTCATCAAAACTAGGTGGCGTATCTAAGTATTTAATTATTTCAAAGTTCAGGCCTTTTTCTTCTAAAATGCCAAGTGTAAGTCTAGATTTTGTACATCTAGGATTATGATAAATTATTGTGCTCATATTTAAAAAGGTTATTATGAAAAAAATTATTATTATACTCGCCCTATTTGCCAGCTTTAATAGCGCTCACAGTATGAATGTTAATGAGATGGCTAGCGCTGCAAAAGAAGCACAGCAAAAACAGATTACTACGCCTAAATTTTCTTTAATAGATACCCAGGGAAATACTCATACTAACCAATCTACTCAAGGTAAATACTTGGTGGTTAATTTCTGGGCAACTTGGTGCCCACCTTGTTTAAAAGAAATTCCTGCTTTTGTGGAGTTTTATGAAAACAATCAAGATAAGGTGTTAATACTTGGACTAGACTATGAACAAGCTGATCCAAAGACCATTGCAGAGTTTACCGATACCTTTATGGTCAGCTATCCTATTGTATTATTTGATGCACATAACGGGCCGCAATTTTCTAATTTCGGGGAAATAATCGGCATGCCAACTACTTATATTTACAACCCAGAAGGAATTTTAGTTGACTTTCATATGGGCGAAATGGAGATTGAAGACCTAAAAAAAGCTATTTTAAAGTAGCCAACTTTTAGAAGGTTTGTCTTCATCTCTTACTAATCTTGGTACGAGATAACCACTTAACTGAGATTGCAACTGCTGATGAAGTTGCAATGCTTTTTCGTCTGTTACTAAGTAGTTTTCAGCACCCGAAACCTTATCTAGCATATGCAAATAATACGGCAGAATTCCAATAGAAAAAAGCTTTAAACTTAAAGATTTAAGGCTATCTATATCGTCATTAACCCCCTTTAACAACACCGACTGATTTAAAAATGTCACGTTTTCAATTTTTGCAATATTTTTAGCAAAAACCTCTGAAATCTCATTGGCATGATTAATATGAGTCACTAAAACAACTTTTAGGCTAGTTTTTGACAAAATTTTAGTCAAATGATCAGTCATTCTACTTGGTAGTACCACTAATGAGCGTGTATGAATGCGCAATGTTGTTACATATTCAAAATTTTCAATATTTTTAATTAATTTTTCAAGCTTTTCATCACTCAAACTTAGCGGGTCGCCGCCACTTAAGATAACTTCATTAATACGTTTGTCAGCTTGTATATAACGCTTAATTTCCAACCAATTACTTATTGCGTCGTGTTGTGAGTAGTTGAAATTTTGACGAAAACAATACTGACAGTGAATCGCACACACTTGTGAAGTAATCAACAACACTCGATTTATATACTTATGTATCAATCCAGCAACAGGTGAATTCTTTTCATCATTCAAAGGCGCTTGGGAAAAGCCACTTTGATTAATTTTTGCCTGCGGCATAACTTGCTTGAGAAGCGGATCATTAGGATTGGTTTGGTCGATTAGTTTGGCATATTCCAAAGGGATTTTAATTGGGAAATGTGTTTCCGTAAATGCTTCGGTATTAAAAAAATCATTACTGACTTTTGCACCTTTTAGCACATCTCTTGCTTGTTGATTCCACTGACTCATTGACATAAAAAAAGCCCCGTCAGGGGCTTTTTTGATTCGTTTTACTTTAGGCGATTAACAAAAGTTAGCGAAGTTTTCATCAGTATGTTCTTGACCATCTTCATAGCCTGACTCATACTCATCAGTTTTTCTTTGCTCTTCAATTTCAGGGTTGTTTAAGAAACCTGCGACCCAACCTTGAATATAGTTGTCGTTTACACCCATTTCTTCCATTTTTTTAACGCCTTCGTAGTAAGTCATTGCTGATACTCCTTAAATAATGTTTATAATTTTGATGCTTATATCAGAGCGTTTATTCAACTGACATAAGAGAAAGGTAATATTATAACCATTAAATGCCACAAGGCAAGAAAAAAACATGAATTTATCTGAAATAATCGGCGGTTTAAACGACAAACAACAGCAATCAGTGGCACTTAACGATAGCCAAAACGCACTTATACTAGCAGGTGCGGGTAGTGGCAAGACTCGGGTATTAACTCATAGAATCGCCTATTTAGTCACCCAAAAAAACATCCATACAGACTCAATACTGGCAGTAACTTTCACCAATAAAGCAGCGGCTGAAATGAGAGAAAGACTTGCCGCACTTCTCAGAAGACCCATTCAAAGTATGTGGGTAGGTACTTTTCATGGCCTTGCTCATCGTCTTTTACGTACGCATTATGAAAAAGCAGGCCTCACTTCAGGCTTTCAAATCCTAGACGCACAAGATCAGTTTCGCATTATTAAACGCTTAATGAAAGAGAATAATATTGATGAGTCTAAGTTTCCTGTGAGAAAGGTGCAGTGGTTTATCAACCAACAAAAGGATGAAGGTGTTCGCGCTCAAGATGTCGATCCTGGCTATAACTTTTTTGTTAAAAAAAGCCTTGAAGTATTTGTTTTGTATGAAGCGCATTGTCGTGCCAATGATTTAATTGATTTTGCAGAGCTGCTGGTTCGAAGCTACGAACTCCTCAAGAACAATTTAGCGCTTCTTGAGCATTATCAATCACGGTTTTCGCATATTTTGGTGGATGAGTTTCAGGACACGAATACAGTGCAATATAAATGGATTCAGCAGCTATTTACCGGTAATAACCAAGTATTTTGTGTGGGAGATGATGATCAATCAATTTATGGTTGGCGCGGTGCAAAAATCGAAAATATCACCAAATTAGAAACAGATTTTGCCCCAATTCAAACCATTCGCTTAGAGCAAAATTATCGCTCTACTGGGCATATTTTATCTGCCTCAAATGCGCTTATTGCAAACAATACCAACCGAATGGGTAAGTCTTTATGGACTGATTCTGGTGATGGTGATTTGATTGATGTCTATGAAGCACGCACGGAAACAGATGAGGCGGATTATGTAATTCGGACAATTCAAAAACTCATTAAAGATGGCTCTCAAGCTAGCGATTGTGCCATTTTATATCGATCTAATGCACAGTCGAGAATCTTTGAAGAGGCGTTAATTAAATACAATATTCCTTATATTATTTATGGCGGTTTGCGATTTTTTGAACGCGCTGAAATTAAAGACGCGCTAGCTTATTTGCGTCTTATCGAAAACACGGCTGACAATGTTGCTTTTGAACGAATCATTAATTTTCCAACACGCGGAATTGGTAACGCCACTTTAGAGAAAGTGCGCGAGTTTGCTCGTCAAGAGCATACCAGTCTATTTCAATCGGCACAAAAAGTATCGCTAACACTACCAACACGAGCATCGAATGCGTTAAATGGTTTTATTGCTTTAATTGAGCAAATGGTCGATGATAGTAAGCACTTAGACTTGAGTGAAAAAGTTGCTCATTTGTTGAATATATCAGGCTTGATGAATCATTATGCTAATGACAAAACTGACAAAGCTGGCAGTAAGAAAGAAAATTTAGACGAATTAATTTCTGCCGCCAAACAATACAAACATGAGGAAGATAGTGAAATGAATGAAGTGGTTGGTTTTATCTCACTTGCTTCACTTGATTCTAGTGGTGATGCCAATGCACCTGCTGTTGATAACGTACAACTAATGACTATCCACTCAGCTAAGGGGTTAGAGTTTCCAAATGTGTTTTTAGGCGGTCTAGAAGAAGACTTGTTCCCCTCAAGACAATCTAAAGATGAGCCACATTTAATGGACGAAGAAAGGCGTTTGTGCTATGTAGGCATGACGCGCGCTATGAAAAAACTCACTTTATCGTTTGCTGTTAAGCGATTTTTACATGGCCAATCTTTATATGCTTATCCTTCACGATTCTTAGATGAAATTCCAAGTGAATACATTAATAAAGTTAAGGCAAAGTTTGGTGCAACGCAGGCTAACTATACTGATGATGATATTTACAATCAAGATATCGAACCTCAAGCAAATGGTCAATTATTTGTTGGTGCTGGGGTTAAGCATGCTAAATTTGGCTTTGGTTCTGTGCTTAATTTTGAGGGCGAAGGCGATAGCGCTAGAATTCAAATTAAGTTTAAATCTGCTGGCACTAAATGGCTTATTGCAAGTTATGCAAACTTGGAATTTGTTTAGATATTTTATGCCGAGGTAAATCCTCGCGAATTTATGACCTTTAGTATAAAACTTAATTCAGTGTTTTTTTAAGGTCGTCAATAGAAAAACTCTGAACCGTTTGTTCATCAGTATAAACAGGCTTCATCTTAGTATGTGTACCCGCTTGTTTTTCAATTTCTGTTTGACGAGAAATAACAAGATTAAGACAATCAGTAATCATTTTCTGCGTATTTTCTGTTAACGGATGACGAAGGCCAGGCTTGGTCATTGTATCTTTTGCCACTGAGATTAAGGTTTTTCTCATGGCACTTAGCATTCTAACTTCTAACTCTTTGTTTTTGTCATCACTCATAATAAACTCTTAATCGTTTCTAAATGTTGTAAATAGGTTATTTTATCGGATTTATACTTTCTATTGCCCTTCATTGATTGTAGCTTTTCATTCAAACCCCAATCTTGATCAATTACCTCTAATACCATCTCAGGATGATTACAAATCAGCACCATATCACATCCGCTATCTAGTGACACTTGCACGCGCTCTTTAATGTTGTCAATAAAGAAAGCACCTTGCATCGATAGATCGTCACTAAATACTACCCCTTCAAAGCCGAGTTTGCTTTTTAAGATACTCTGAATCCAAGTTTTGGAAAATCCGGCCGGTTTATCATCCACCATTGAATAAATTACGTGTGCTGGCATAACTGCATCGAGACCTTGACTAACCAGGCTCTTAAATACAGCCATATCTTGATAAATTTCTTGAGCAGGTCGATCGTCAACTGGCAAATCTAAATGAGAATCTAGCGCTACATAGCCATGTCCTGGAAAATGCTTACCAACGCATTTCATACCCGCTCTATGCATTCCTATGATTAAAGCTTGTGCTAATTGCACCACAGCGTCAGAATTAGAGTGAAAAGCACGGTCACCAATGACAGATGAATTGCCATAGTCCAAATCAAGCACTGGCGCAAAAGAAAAGTCAATATCCACCTCTAGTAATTCATAGGCCAGTATAAATCCGCAAGAACAAGCATATTTCAGCGCTTTCTTGGGGTTTTTATCATATAGCTCTCCCAATCTCAACATAGCAGGCAAATGAGTAAAACCATTTTTAAAACGCTGCACTCGCCCACCTTCGTGATCAACAGCAATCAAAATACCAGGCTTAATAGCTCGAATAGAGGCAATTAAGCGTTTAACTTGATCAATAGAAGTAAAATTACGGCTGAATAAAATCACGCCGCCAATGCTGGGTTTTGCAAGTTGCGCTATTTCTATTTCTGTCAGTGTCAAGCCTGACACATCCATCATAATCGGTCCTAGATTCATAGTTTATTTAATTGATATAAGGTTTTACTTTGTAGACTAAATACAAAATAGGTAGTCCTATTAGTGTAGTAATAATAAAAAACTGACTATAGCCAAACGCCTCAACCATGCCACCTGAATAACCACCAAAAACCTTAGGAAGTAGCGTCATAAGCGAGGAAAAAATAGCATATTGAACAGCGGTAAATTTAATGTTAGTCAGACTGGATAAAAAAGCAATAAAGGCGGCACTAGCCAGTCCAGCGGATAAGTTATCCATAGTGATGGTAACGTACAACCAAGTTATATCATAACCAATATTAGCCAAAACAATAAAGAGTAAATTGGTCAATGCAGATAAGGCTGCACCTAAAAACAATACCTTAAAAACACCCCATCTGATAGCCATTAGACCACCTAAAAAACCTCCAGCAATCGTCATAAATAGGCCAAAAGTTTTAGAAACTGTGGCAATTTCTATTTTGCTAAATCCCATATCTTGATAAAAGATATTTGCCACCACGCCCAGTACAATATCACTAATGCGGTACAAGCCAATAACAGCCAATAACAATACAGCAACACTCATACCATAGCGATTAAAAAAATCTTTAACTGGTTCAATATAAGTGCCATTGACCATCGACTGGTTAACCACGTTAAGTGTGATTAATAGTCGAGTTGTTAAATATGCACCAGCAATTGCCAATACCATTCTAAATGCGCCCACAATAAATCCAGATAAATGCTGATTAGAAAATACTGTCGTTAAATAAGCTTTAAATGTTGCAACCAACTCTGAGCTTAAAGAGAATGTAGTGATAAATGCAGTAACTACTGCTAAAAACAAAACAAAAAATCGCAAATAATCTTGCGTGGAATAATGCTCTTCAGGCTGAGCTTGGCCTGGCTCTTTAATAATTAAAGTGGTTGCAACACCAATCGTCATAACTAAAATCATAACTAAGTAAGTATTTGACCAGGCAGAAAAACTATACAGCTCTTTAGTAGAGCCAAAATAGCTAGCTAAAAACAAACCGCCTGCTCCAGCAGTTAGCATACCAATACGATAGCCAGCAACATAAGTTGCCGATAACATGGATTGCATATCTTGATCTGCTGATTCGATACGGTAGGCATCAATCACAATATCTTGTGTGGCTGATGAAAATCCTAAGAGAACTGCGCCATAAGCCATAATAGTTAAACTATCAACACCCGCTTTTGGATCAACTGATGACATCAAAAAGATAGCACCCATAATGGCTAATTGTGAAATCAGCATCCATGCACGACGCCGACCTAATAGGTTAGTTAAAACGGGGACAGGCAGTCGATCAACTAAAGGGGCCCAAACAAATTTAAACGAATAACCAAGTGCGGCCCAAGAAAAAAACGTAATACTAGATTTGGCAACACCCGCTTCATTTAGCCAAAGACCTAAAGTGGAAAAAATAAGGAGGATCGGCACACCCGCAGAAAAGCCTAAAAACAGCATGGTAGCCACCCGAGGGTGAAGGAACAATCGAATGCTTGCTAACACTGAACCCAAGGCATACCATCATGGCGCCAGCCGTTTATATTACCGCGCTGATCCGCTTCATCTAAATCGCCCTCAAAACCACTAACCACATGTGCAATATTATTAAATCCATTTTTAACCAAGCATTTGCCTGCATCGTCAGATCGATAGCCACTTCGGCAAATTAAAATAATCTCAGCATCTTTATTAATATCAAATCGAGAAAAGGCCTTAATAAAACTCTCTTCATCCACTTCCCATTCTGGCTCATCTAGCCAGGGAATTAGGATTGATCCGGGTACGCGACCTACAAATTTATTTTCCGCCTCGCAACGCACATCGATCAAAACTGCACCTTCTGAGACGAGCTTTGCTGCTTTTTTTGGTAAATAATTTTTAATCATTGGATGATCACCTCATCGCCTGTTTTCACCTGATTGAAGATTTTAATGATATCACTATTTTTCATACGGATACAGCCTTTTGAGCCAGCCACTCCTTGGCAAAATTCATCAGGTGAGCCATGAATATAAATATAGCGCTGCTTGGTATTTTTATTATGTGGCTCAACTCCATCAAGCCATAAAATACGCGATAAAATCCAATCTCGATTAGGCTGTTGATCAGAAAGTTTTTGTGAATACACCTCACCCGTTGGCACTCGAGCAACTAGCACAGAGCCTGGTGCCAAATCCTGGCCAATTTTTTCAGCAATTTTAAATTTTCCCAAAGGTGTGCAAAACGAACCTTCTATTTCACCAGTGCCGTTTGCTGCACTACTAATTGAATAAACCAGTCCTTGGTAAGTTAGCGTTTGATTAGCAATGTTGATTGTAATCATACGGTTAGTTTATTTTGTAAAAAGCGCAATAGATTCAACATGTGCTGTTTGCGGGAACATGTCCATAACACCTGCGGTATCAAGCTGATAACCAAGCTCAATTAATCTAGCGGTATCACGTGCCAAAGTGGCTGGATTACATGATACATACACCAAGCGTTTAACACCTAACTTGGGCAGCAGCTCAACAATTTCAATAGCACCAGAACGAGCTGGATCAATTAAGGCTTTGTTGTAAGTTTTACCTCTAAACCACTCAAAACCTTCAACCTCCTTAAAGAGATCTGCCTTATAAAAATCGACATTATTGATAGCATTTTGCTCGGCATTATATTTTGCTCGTTCAATTAGGCCCAGATCTCCTTCTACTCCCACCACATGTTTAGCGTATTTTGCAATAGGCAAGGTGAAATTGCCCAAGCCACAAAAGAGATCAATCACCTCATCATCGTCATTCAATTCAAGCATATCTAACGCCAGATTAATCATTTTTTGATTTAGTTTAAAATTAACCTGAGTGAAATCAGTCGGTAAAAATTCCATTACAATATCATGATCTGGGTGTGAATAGCTTAAGACAGCTGGCTGATCGAGTGGTTTAACTGTGTCCGCACCGCCACTTTGCGTATAAAAGGTAAGCTTTAATTCACGAGCACAATCTAATAATATTTGCTCATCTGCTTCACTAAGCGGCTCTAAGTGACGCAAAATGAGCACAGTATTATTCTCAGCAACCGCCACTTCGAGTTGTGGCACTTGTGATTTAATAGATAGTTTTTCTATTGTTTGGGCTAACAGCTCAAGATTGTCACCCAAAGAAGGATGCAAAACTTCACAACGACTCATATTGGTAATAAAGCCAGATTTTTTTTCTCTAAAGCCGACTAATACTTTTTCTTTTTTAGCCACATAACGCACACCCAATCTTGCCTTACGACGATAGCCCCAGCTTTGAAGCTGAAGTGGCGCTAGCCAGTGTTTTGGCGCAACTTTAGCTTGACCTAAAAAAGCATCTTTCAGCCACTCACCTTTAGCGCCTATTTGATCCTCACTAGATAGATGCTGAAAAGAACACCCACCACAAACACCAAACACTTCACATTTTGGTGTGATGCGATTATCAGCTGATTTAAGCACCTCTATAACATCCGCTTCTTCAAACTTAGCGCGCGAAAAGCTTCGATCAGCTAAAACAGTTTCACCGGGTAAAGCACCACTAACAAAAATCACTTTTTCATCAAGGTGAGCAATGCCACGGCCCTCATGAGAAAGGGATTCAATCTCCAGTTGATAAGTTTTGGCTTTTGGCTTTCTTCTTCTACCCATGACACCATTTGGCTAATTAATTAATCTAATTATCCAATAATTCCACCCAATGTTTAACAGGAATTTTGCTGTCTTTTTGTAAATGCATTAAGCAGCCAATATTTGCCGTGACAATCATCTGCGGATTAGAAGCGTTTAAGTTATTAAGCTTATTAGTTTTGAACTGCTTTGAGAGTTCTGGCTGCAGAATTGAATAGGTACCTGCAGAGCCACAACAAAGATGCGCGTCTGTTACTGAGGCTGGCGTATAGCCTAGTCTTTGCAAAATAGAATTAACCAAGCCTGCTAATTTTTGCCCGTGCTGCAGTGTGCATGGCTCATGATAAGAGATATTAGCTTTTTCTAGGTTTAGCTGACTCAGGTCTTTATCTGCTAAAAATTCAGCAATATCTAGTGTCTTACTTGAGATGACTTTTGCTTTTTGATAATATTCATCACCTTCTTTAAACATTGACGCGTAATCTTTGACCATCAATCCACAACCACTAGCACTGGAAATAATCACTTCTACATCATATGCCAGCCATGTGTCAATATTGCGCTTAATTTTAACCATTGCATCTTTTTCAGCACTTAAATGTTGATCAATCGAACCGCAACATTGTTTTTGCGGTGTTTCAATCGCATCATAGCCAAGCTTAGCTAAAATATTTTTAATGCTATGATTAATATTAGGCGCTAGTATTGGTTGCACACAGCCACCTAGTAACAATACCTTGTTTTTAGAATCTGTACCTGGCGTAGCTATAAAGCTTGATTTATTTTTAATTTTGGAGTGTCTGACAACACGTCCAACTGGATTAAAAAGCAGTGGCGTGGTTAATAATTTACGCACAGAGTAACGCATCACTTTTTGCCAAAGCGGTCTTTTCTGTTCAACAAACTCGCGGCCAATATCAACTAGTTTTCCGTATTCAACTCCAGACGGGCAAGTAGTTTCACAAGATCGGCATGTTAAGCAGCGATCAAGATGTTTGATGCTTTCTTGAGAAAATTCATTTTGCTCTAAAGAGGATTTAATGAGATAAATACGTCCACGTGGTGAATCAAGCTCTGATCCAAGTAGCTGATAGGTTGGGCAAGTGGCCAAGCAAAAGCCACAATGTACACATTTTCGAATAATCTCATTAGCTTTAAAATTAGCAATTTGATGTGTTTGCATTAGTTAAATATTCCCCTTGGGTCAAACACGGCTTTTAAGCGACTCTCAATTTCTTCTCGTAATGCTGAGCGTTGAGTGGTTTTGGCTCGAGGTTTAAGCTTGCCCACATAATAGCTCGGCATCACTTTAAAGCTAATCTGAGTAACAACAGCAAGCTTTCCTTGAGAGCCCACTAACATTCTAGCGACATCGTAGCCGGCTACATTCTTCATCACCTGTCCGCCAAAATTTAACAACTCGCCTGTCCCGTCTATAATTTGCACGCCCAAAACACTATCGGATAAATCTTGCGCGCCATTTGCATAGGCAGCACCAATACTTTGCGCCTCATCTTCAATATAAAACGGCAAAACTTGGTCGTTTTTAGCGAGTACAGTGCAAATTTCAGCCATGCTTGTACTGGCCTTAACTGTTATCACTAACTCCTCTGGAAAATATTCTTGAACGCCAGTGTAATTTAGCCAATTGCTCGTAATATGCAGCGCATTAGAGGATTTTACTTCTGCTTGTAATTTTAAAATATGTGCTGACATTAGAAACGCTCCAACTCAGGATGGGGTAATTTCCCATGATGAACATGCATCGCGCCCAACTCCGCACATCTATGCAACTCAGGAATTGCCTTGCCAGGGTTGAGTAGAGACTGAGGGTCAAATACTGTTTTAATCTGATGAAAAATATCAAGCTCTTTGGCATTAAACTGATGGCACATTGCATCAAGCTTTTCAACACCTACACCATGCTCTCCAGTAATACTGCCACCCATATCTACGCTTAGTCTTAAAATTTCAGTACCGAACTCTTCAGTTCTTTCCAGCTCACCAGGAATATTAGCATCATACAAAATCAAAGGATGGAGATTGCCATCTCCTGCATGAAAAACATTGGCAACGCGTAATTGGTATTTTTTTGACAACTCGTTAATTTTTTCCAGCATATCAGCCAAATGACGCCTTGGAATCGTACCGTCCATACAATAATAATCAGGCGATAATCGACCCACAGCAGGAAAGGCAGATTTACGTCCTTTCCACAAATCTAGGCGCTCTTGTTCATTGCTAGATACTTTAATGCTAGACGCACCAGACAATACTTTTAACACCTCATCAAGCTCAGCTTGAACTTCAGACTCTGAGCCGTCTAATTCACATAATAATAATGCCTGTGCTTCTAATGGATAGCCTACCTTGGCAAAGCCCTCTGCGGCTTCAATAGCAAAACTATCCATCATTTCCAGCCCTGCTGGGATAATACCTGCCTTAATAATTTCTGCCACTGAATTGGCACAATCGGCCACTTTATCAAATCCAGCCATAACCACTCGGGCAAGTGTTGGTGTTTGTGTAAGCTTAACCGTGATTTCCACAATCACACCTAATAAACCCTCAGAACCATTTATCAGGGCCAGTAAGCCTAAGCCTTGATCATCTCTAGATAAAATTAATTCCTCGCCATCAATGGTTAAAATTTTAACCGCCTCAACATTATGAACAGTCAAGCCGTATTTTAAGCAATGAACGCCTCCTGAATTTTCTGCTACATTGCCTCCAATACTGCAGGCTATCTGACTAGAAGGATCAGGTGCATAATACAAACCATAACCAGCCACTGCTTCACTAATTGCAATATTTCTAACACCAGGCTCCACTACTGCTAATTGTTTTTCAGCATCAATCGATTTAACTTGGTTTAGCTTTGACAAGCCTAACACAATCGACTCTGACAAAGGCATTGCACCCCCTGCAAGACCTGTGCCTGCCCCACGAGTAACTACTGGCGTATTATGTAATTTACAAATCTTTAAGACTTGTTTAATTTGCTCAATGGTTTCTGGCAATACAACTGCCAAGGGCTTTTGTCGATAAACACTTAATCCGTCGCATTCAAATGGACGTGTATTTTCCTCGCCCGTTAAAACAATATCTTGAGGCAGCTTATCTAATAATTCATTGATTACTTTCATGCTTGGAAATTATAATCAATTTATGCTCTAATTAAGTGTTTTGGAAAGTCGCCTACTTGCTCACATCCAACTTGCTCCATCACCTGCTGCAATTGGCGTTTCAGCATGGTAAAGGTATGATTACCCCCTTTTTTTCCAAGCGCTCCCACACCGTACATTGGCGCCCTACCCACAAAAGTAAAGTCCGCACCACCAGCTAATGCATTGGCAATATCAGGGCCTGAGCGTAAACCAGAATCCATCATGATTTTAATTTTTCCCTTGTAGGCTTGTAAAGTATCAAGAGAGGCAATAGTAGATTGGCCGCTATCTAATTGACGACCACCATGATTAGATACAATTAAACCATCAAGACCAAGTTTGATGACTAACTCTGTCTCTTCAGGGTTGACAACACCCTTGATAATGAGATTACCTTTCCAAGAATCCCTTAAGGCTTTAATTTTGTCCTCAGTCAAGCGCCCTGAAAAGGTTTGATTCATAAACATACCTAGATGCTTTATATTTAAACCTTTGGGAATATAAGATTTCATCGTTTTAAATTCTGGTACGCCAGATACTAGTTGAGACAAAGACCAAGTTGGGTGAGTCAACATTTGTATCAGATTGTCGGTGGTCATTTTGGGCGGAATAGACAATCCATTTTTAATTTCTTTAGGTCGATAGGCAAATGTGGGAGTATCTGCCAAAATAACCAATGTACGACAACCTGCATTCCATGCACGTTCTAGTAGCTTGTCTCGAAGCTTATCCTCTACCGGATGATACAACTGAAACCAAAACTTACCTTTAGTAATCTCGGCAATGGTTTCAATACTCGCTGTGCCAACTGTAGAAAGCACAAAAGGCAGTTTATGATCAACAGCAGCTTGCGCTAAAATCTCACAAGATTTTGGCCACATTAAACCTTGCAGACCAATAGGCGCCATACCAAAGGGCGCATCATAAGTTTCACCAAACAACTCAGTCTTTAGACTTGCACTTTGATAGTCGCGCAAATAATATGGCTGCAATTGAATATCTCTAATATCTTGTATATTACGCTGTAAATTTATCTCAGAAAAACAGCCTCCATCCAAATATTCAAACGCAAATCTTGGCATGCGTTGTTTAGCCTTTATGCGCAGTGCATCAACACTGGGATAATTATTATCAAAATAATTCATTATTACCGACTTATATATCAATTAACTCTTATTAACGCGCAAATTAACACTTTAATCACCTTACTTAAATTTTAACAACTTAGACAAATACACTTAGCTAAAGCGAGAGATAATTAAACAATAAACTTTGCACAAGGAATTATAATAGTCTACTTGAAATTTTAAACAATAGAACAAACATGAAATCATTTAACCCGCCAGTAAGAACATTAATGGGTCCAGGTCCATCAGATGTGCATCCTAGAATTTTATCAGCTATGGCTCGCCCTACTATAGGTCATTTAGATCCTGCCTTTGTCAGTATGATGAATGAAACTAAGGAAGGCTTAAAGTATATTTTTCAAACTGAAAACGAGCTAACTATGCCGGTTTCTGCGCCTGGATCTGCAGGTATGGAAACTTGTTTTGCCAATTTGGTAGAGCCTGGTGATAAAGTTGTTGTTTGCATTAATGGCGTTTTTGGTATGCGAATGCAAGAAAACATCACTCGTTTTGGTGGCGAAGCTATTGTAGTTGAAGATGCTTGGGGTACAGCAGTATCAACTGATAAGGTTGAGCAAACGCTTAAAGAAAATCCAGATGCTAAAATTTTAGCTTTTGTACATGCCGAGACGTCAACTGGCGCTCAATCTGATGCTAAAGCACTTTGTAAAATTGCACACGATCATGATTGTATTACTATTGTAGACGCTGTGACATCATTAGTAGGTTCTGAACTGCGTGTTGATGAATGGGAGATTGATGCAATCTACTCTGGCACGCAAAAATGTTTGTCTGCTATGCCTGGCATTTCACCTGTTAGTTTTAATGAACGCGCTTTAACTAAAGTTAAAAACCGCAAAACACCGGTTACTTCTTGGTTTTTAGATTTAAATTTGGTTATGGGCTATTGGGGCGAAGGCGCTAAACGTACTTATCATCACACTGCACCAGTTAATACTCTTTACGGCTTGCATGAGTCTTTAGTAATGATTTCAGAAGAAGGTCTAGAAAATTCTTGGGCACGTCATCAAGCCAATCATGAAGAATTAAGAGATGGTCTTGAAGCAATGGGTATTAATTTCCTCGTTGATAAGGCTGATCGTCTACCACAACTTAACTCTGTTTTTATTCCAGAAGGTGTCGATGATGCAGCTGTTCGCGCAACACTACTAAACGATTACAATCTAGAAATAGGTGCAGGGCTTGGTGCTTATGCAGGTAAAGTATGGCGTATTGGCTTAATGGGTCACTCTTCTAGAAAAGAGAATATTACTCTATGTTTAGCGGCTTTAAAAGCCACACTCGGAAAATAGACTTAAAAAAAATCAATAAAAAAGGCGACCTAGTAGGTCGCCTTTTTAGTTGCACGCTAGATTATTATTTAAGCTTGGCGAGCAGCTCTTCTTCAGTTTCCACGCGTTTAGGATCAGGCAAGCAACAATCTACAGGACACACCTCAACACATTGAGGCTCGTCAAAATGACCAACACATTCTGTGCATTTGTCGCCATCAATCTCATAGATTTCATCACCCATGTATATCGCATCATTTGGGCATTCTGGCTCACAAACATCGCAGTTAATACACTCATCTGTAATTAGTAAAGACATTTTTATTTCCTAGTAGTAAAGCAATTATAAATTAAGTGACATTTTACCGTATTGTTACCCTTATTTTTACTGTGTTTTGCGGTATCATCAATGGCTGTATTTATTCAGTAAAAATAACCTTATGTTACGTCTATTTATCCTACTTTCAGCTACGCTAATTTCACTATCCTCTCAAGCAAAACTCGCTGATGGCCTGTATGCAAACTTGCATACCAACCAAGGCGATATCACTGTTCGGCTTGAATTTGAAAAAACCCCGTTAACTGTCATTAATTTTGTAGGGCTGGCTGAAGGTAAAAAACAATCCAACATCCAAACTGGCAAGCCTTTTTATAATGGGTTGAAATTCCATCGCGTAATTGACAATTTCATGATTCAAGGAGGCGACCCTAAAGGCAATGGCACTGGTGGTCCAGGGTATCAGTTTAATGATGAAATTACTGATCTAACTCATGATCGAGAAGGTGTTTTATCCATGGCTAATTCTGGCCCAAATACAAATGGATCGCAGTTTTTTATCACCCATAAAGCAACACCATGGCTGGATGGTAAACACACGGTTTTTGGCTACGTAGTTAAGGGAATAGATGTAGTCAACACTATCAAACAAGATGATTTTATACGCAAAGTCAGTATTCTACGTATCGGTAATAAAGCACAAAATTTCAAAACAGATGAGGCCGCTTTTGATGCAGAAAATACTAAATATGCTAATAAAAAACAACAAAAACTAGCAGCGAAAAAAGCCAAATTTTCAGCATTTATAAAAGCTAACTATCCACAGGCAAAAATTACTGACCAAGGTTATTTTATAGAGGTTAATCAAACTGGCGATGGCGATACCCCTAATCAAGGTGACTTAGTTAAAGTTGCTCTTTCGATTGATCTAGACGATGGCACTAACATGCGTCAAGCTGACAAACCGCTACCTTTCGCAGCAGGGTCTGGCTCTATCATTAGCATTATTGATACGTCAGTTTTAACGATGAAAGTTGGTGAAAAGCGCACATTGATCGCCCCTTATTATCAAATTTATGGTGACAGCAAGCGTGCTAGTTTATCCGCAGATGCTATTTTAATTTTTCAAATAGAGCTGCTCTCTATTAACGACATTCAATAGTTTATTATGTTTTTAGAATTACTTGCACTCCTAGTACAACTGGATCCTGGCTTCGGGGTTCTTAACTACCTAACACTTAGGGCGGTACTAGCGATGCTCGCAGCACTGCTAATTAGTCTGACATTAGGACATTATTTTATCAATAAGCTGCATCTATACCAAATTGGTCAAGTGGTTAGAGATGACGGACCACAATCGCACCTAAGCAAGTCAGGAACACCAACTATGGGTGGTATTATGATTTTATTTTCTTTCATAGTTAGCTCGCTAGTATGGGGTGATTGGTCAAGCGTGTATCTATGGATTGTATTAGCTACTGCCGTTATTTTTGGTGGTGTTGGCTTTATAGATGACTATCTCAAAATCAAACGCAAAACCTCAGATGGACTAAGCTCTCGCCAAAAAATACTGGGACAATCATTGGGCGCTATCATCATTGGACTATGGATTATTACAGCCATAGAAAACCCTATTCAAACCGAGCTACTAATTCCTTTTGTTAAAGACATTACTATACCACTTGGCATTGTTGGCTTTTTGGTGTTAACTTACTTGGTAATCGTTGGTGCCTCTAACGCTGTTAATCTTACCGATGGACTGGACGGGCTTGCAATCATGCCTGTCATTCTTATCTCTAGTGCACTGGCTTTATTTGCTTATATTAGTGGTAACTATAATTTTTCAAGCTATCTTAATATGCCGTTCATGCCTGGTACTGGCGAGCTGTTTGTAATTTGTAGTGCCTTGGTAGGAGCTGGGCTTGGGTTTTTATGGTTTAATACTTATCCTGCAGAAATTTTTATGGGTGATGTTGGCTCTTTGGCACTGGGCGCTATTTTGGCAGTGATTGCTGTTTTATTGCGTCAAGAAATTTTACTATTTGTTATGGGAGGTATTTTTGTAGCAGAAACACTCTCTGTCATTATCCAGGTAGCTTATTACAAACGCACTAAAAAACGTTTTTTCTTAATGGCTCCCCTTCATCATCACTTTGAACAAAAAGGCATTTCAGAGCCTAAAATAATCATACGCTTTTGGATGGTTACTCTAATCTTGGTACTCGTCAGTCTTGCCTCAATCAAGATACGTTAAAATATACAAATGAATAAATGGGATCAGCGTTATTTAGCACTTGCCAAAGAGGTTTCTACTTGGTCAAAAGACCCGTCAACTCAAGTAGGCGCTGTGACTGTTGGCAGTAAAAAAGAAGTGCTTTCTCAGGGGTTTAACGGCTTTCCTCGCGGTATTAACGATACTGATGAGCGCTATCATCATCGTGAGACCAAATACAAACTAGTAGTGCATGCTGAAATGAATGCCATCTACAATGCTACCTATTCTGGCACTTCACTTGATGGCGCCACCTTGTATGTTTACGGCTTACCAATTTGTTCAGAGTGTGCCAAGGGTATTATCCAAGTAGGAATTAAGAAAGTGGTGGTTGAAAAATCTAAAGAACTGGATAATTGGAATGAAAGCGTTCAACTCTCTCAAAAAATGTTTGATGAAGCAGGCGTTGAACTTATCATCACCCAAACAAAATAATTATGTCTGAAGTCTCTAAACGTCGCACGTTTGCGATTATCTCTCACCCCGATGCAGGTAAGACAACCGTCACTGAAAAGCTACTACTATATGCAGGTGCAATTAAAACAGCGGGCAGTGTTAAAGCTAGAAAATCCAGTGCACACGCTACGTCTGATTGGATGGAAATGGAGAAGGAGAGAGGAATTTCTATTACCTCTTCGATTATGCAATTTGATTACGACAATCATATTATTAATCTACTTGACACACCAGGACATGAGGATTTTTCTGAAGACACTTACCGCACACTTACCGCAGTTGATTCAGCCCTGATGGTGATTGATGTTGCCAAGGGTGTTGAAATGCGTACCATTAAACTTATGGAGGTTTGTCGCCTACGTGACACACCCATCCTTACTTTTATCAATAAACTTGATCGCGAAGGTAAAGAGCCTATTGATTTAATGGATGAAGTTGAAACAGTCCTTAATATCGAATGCGCGCCCATTACTTGGCCAATTGGCATGGGCAAGCGCTTTAAAGGTGTGGTACATTTACTCGAAGATAAGATTTATTTATATGAAGCCGGCAAGAACTCTGAGATTGGTGAAAATATTATCATTAATGGTGTGGACAATCCAGAATTAGATAAAATTTTAGGCGATGATGTCGCTCTGGAAATGCGCGAAGAAGTAGAGCTTATTCGAGAAACAACCACCCCTTTTAATTTAAATGAATTTTTAAGTGGTAAACAAACTCCTGTGTTTTTTGGCTCAGCCATCTCAAACTTTGGCATTCAAAACTTGCTCGACGGTTTTATTGAATATGCACCAACACCAAAAAATAGAGAGTCTGACATACGCGAAGTCATGCCAGATGAAGAAAAACTGACTGGCTTTGTCTTTAAAATCCAAGCAAACATGGATCCAAAACACCATGATCGCCTGGCCTTTATGCGTATTGTTAGTGGCGAATACAAAAAAGGTATGAAAGTTTTGCAAGTAGCTACGGGTAAGCAAATCAAAATTGCTAATGCAGTTACTTTTATGTCACGCGAGCGTAGTTCGGCTGAAGTGGCTTACGCAGGTGATGTCATTGGCATTCACAATCATGGTGGCATTAGTATTGGCGATACCTTTACTCAAGGTGAGAAACTTCAGTTTAAAGGAATTCCTAATTTTGCACCAGAGCTATTTCGTCGTGCTCAACTCAAAGATCCTTTAAAAGCTAAAGCACTTCAAAAAGGTCTGGATCAATTGTCAGAAGAAGGCGCTACTCAAGTTTTTCGCCCAATTATTAACAGCTCTCAAATTCTAGGCGCAGTTGGTGTTTTGCAGTTTGACGTTGTGGCTCACCGCCTTAAATATGAGTATGGTGTAGATTGTCAATTTGAAACTATAGCAGTTGCTACTGCACGCTGGGTAGCTGGAAGTGACAAAGACATTGAACAGCTCAAAGCAAAAGCTGGTAATAATGTTGCTATAGATTCAGCAGGTATGCTGACCTATCTAGCGCCATCAACCGTTAATCTGCAGCTCACCATGGAGCGCCACCCTAATATCACTTTCTCAGCGACTCGAGAGCATTAACACTAAAATTTAGCTGATCAGCATTAAAGCGCAATAAGGCACTAAATTAAACACAATAATTAATAGCTTATATAAGCCGATACCGCCATAGTGAATCATAGAAAAAGCTTGCTTGGTTATGGGCACCCAATAATTATGTAATTTATAAATTGGACTTGGCATCCATTTTATAAAGACTACCCACAAAAGCAAAATCCCCCAATGAATAACTAGACTCCAACCTAAAAAGCTTTGCCACATTGCTATTGTCATGATTACTACCTCTTCTAATTCACTAACTTTTATACTCAATTCATTAAAAAAATTTGAAAAATTTAATAGTGGACTGTCTTTTGATTAAGAATAACCTTTTTTATATAAAAAAGCACTATTTTTATGAGTTTTTTTAGCAGACTTTATTACTAATCACTGCTTAAATGGCATTGATTAATTGCTATTTTAAAAAATTTCCGAAATTTATCAAATGACTTATTATTGAGCAAATTTAATAAAATCTTGCTGATCGGCATTCACCTCATTCATGGTTTTAGCCACCGCACCGCAACTAGGTTTCTTAATAGGTCGATGCTGCAGACTAACACCTGGAACAACCCAATCTTGTTTTATTATACGAATCTAATATTATTTTTCACTTGATATAAAACAAGAAAATTAAAAAAAATGCCGATTAATTAAGCGTTATCTCATAAAAACAACTTTATTGTTTTAAGATTCTTCGGGTTGCGCTTGCGTATCCGAATCATCATTACTTTCTGTTTCGGCAATTTTAGCCACAGAAACTAACTTCTCACCTTTGGAGATATTGATCAAAGTAACGCCTTGGGTATTACGACCAATGATTGACACATCTGCTGCTCGAGCTCGAACCAACGTACCTTTGTTAGAAATAAGCATCATTTCATCTTCATCAGTCACCTGAATAGCACCTACTACCTTGCCATTTCTCTCTGAAGTTTTAATTGAAATAACGCCCGAGCCACCACGCGCTTGAGCGCGATACTCTGCTAATTCGGTACGTTTTCCATAACCCTTTTCAGTGGCTGTTAGAATCGGGCTTGATTCATCTGCCACAATCGCAGAGACAATTTCATCATCAGTAAGCTTCATGCCGCGAACACCAATGGCGGTTCGGCCGACTGCACGCACATCTGCTTCTTTAAATCGAATCGATTTACCATTAGCAGAAAATAGCATAATATCATTGTCGCCTGAAGTAATTTCAACTCCGACTAGCTTATCATTATCTCTAAGCTCAATAGCAATAATACCGCCCTTTCTTGGACGAGCAAAATTGGTCAGCGAAGTTTTTTTGCAAGTGCCGCTGCTGGTCACCATAAAGACAAACTGATCGTCAGTAAACTCAGACACTGGCAAAATGGCGTTAATTACTTCATCCTTCTCAAGTGGCAATAGGTTAATAATTGGCTTGCCTTTAGCGGTACGTGACGCCATTGGCAATTCATAGACTTTAAGCCAATGAACCTTGCCTGTTGAAGAGAAGCACAGTACAGTATCGTGAGAATTAGCCACAAATAGCTGATCAACAAAATCTTCATCTTTCATTTTAGTGGCCGCTTTACCTTTGCCGCCACGTCGTTGAGCTTGATAATCACTAAGTGATTGTGCTTTCACATAGCCGCCATGCGATAAAGTAACCACACGATCTTCTTGAGCAATCAGATCTTCAAGGGTTAGGTCGATTTTATGTTCAATAATTTGCGTCATACGTGCTGTTGCAAACTCATCACGAATGGCTATTAGCTCGTCACGAATCACTTGCATCAAGCGATCTGGATTTTGCAAAATATCCAGTAAATACTTAATACGCTCTAGTAGTTCATTAAATTCGTCGAATATTTTATCTTTTTCAAGACCTGTTAGACGGTGAAGCTTAAGGTCAAGAATAGCCTGTGCTTGCTTATCTGATAACTGATAATCACCACTAGCTTGCAATCCGAGTTCAGCTGGCAAATCTTCTGGCTTAAACATCGCCATATCGCGATCACCAATTAATTCTTTAATGACTGAACCCTGCCAAGTTTTAGCCACTAAAGAAGCCTTAGCTTCAGTTGGATTTGGCGCCGCTTTAATCAGCTCAATAATTTCATCGATATTGTGAAGTGCTACAGACAAACCCTCTAAAAGGTGTGCGCGATTTCTCGCTTTATTTAAATCAAAAATAGAGCGGCGGCTCACTACGTCTCTTCGATGCGCAATAAACGCCTCAAGCACATTTTTAAGCGTCATAAGCTTAGGCATGCCTTTATCAATTGCCACCATGTTAATGCCGAATACAGTCTGCATTTCGGTAAGCTTGTAAAGATTATTAAGCATAACTTCAGGCACTTCACCGCGACGAAGCTCAATTACCATCCGCATACCGTCTTTATCAGACTCGTCTCTTAGACCAGTAATACCATCAATACGCTTATCCTTAACTAGCTCAGCAATCTTACCAATTAATTTAGCTTTATTAACCTGATATGGCAACTCAGTAACCACAATACTTTGCTTGTCTTCACCTTCTACATGCGATACAGATCGCAAGTAAATTTTACCCTTGCCCGTCTCATAAGCTTGACGAATACCACTTGCGCCATTAATAATGCCTGCTGTCGGAAAATCTGGACCTGGCATCACGCTTAATAACTCATCAATACTAACATCTTCATTGTCGATTGTTTTAAGACAAGCCTCAACAACTTCGCCTAAATTATGTGGCGGGATATTGGTTGCCATACCAACAGCAATACCAGATGAGCCATTAACTAATAAATTTGGTACACGGGTTGGCAGAACACTTGGCTCTGACTCTGAGCCATCATAGTTATCGATGAAATCAACCGTGTCTTTTTCAAGATCGCGCAATAACTCATGAGATAGTTTGGTCATGCGGATTTCTGTATAACGCATAGCTGCTGCTGAATCACCGTCAACTGAACCAAAGTTACCCTGACCATCTACTAAGATATTGCGCATTGAGAAAGGCTGTGCCATTCGAACAATAGTGTCATAGACAGCAGTATCACCATGCGGGTGGTATTTACCAATCACGTCACCAACAATACGGGCTGATTTTTTGTAAGCTTTGTTGTAGTCGTTGCCGAGTACATCCATCGCGTATAGTACCCGACGATGTACTGGCTTAAGACCGTCTCGAACATCTGGTAATGCGCGCCCAACAATAACACTCATAGCGTATTCCAAATAGGAATCACGCATCTCATCTTCAATAGTAACGATTGGGAAAGTAGGCTCGAAAACTTCTGGATTTTCAGTGTTCATCGTATCATCTGACATACAAAAAATTGCTTAATTAAACGAGCTTTTATTGTACCCTAAACGGCTGAATTATCACACTAAAAATGTGTAAATAAGATGAGGATTTTACAAAAAATTTAAATAGTTAAATTTAAGTTAAATCAATTGGTTAGGTGTTTTTGGTGTGTACGGATTGTGCCAGCATTTTAAGCAGGGTTTCAGTATCTTCCCAATTAATACAACTATCAGTCACACTCACGCCATATTTAAGCGAATCTAGTGGTCCAACAGCTTGATTGCCTTCGTTAATATTTGACTCAATCATCACGCCAAATATTTTGTCAGAACCCGATGCAATCTGCTCTGCGACATTCGCACCTACTTTTAATTGGTTCTTAAATTGCTTTTCACTATTAGCATGTGAAAAATCAACCATTACACGATGATTTAATCCTTCGCTTGACAATTGCTCAGAAGCACTATTAACATGACTCTGCTCGTAATTAGTACCGTCTGCTCCACCACGCAAAATAATATGCGTACTTTCATTGCCAGATGAAGTGTAATGACTCACACCTCCCTCTTTGTTAACAGACAATAAATGATGCGGACTACCAGCAGATTTAATGGCGTCAATTGCAACCCTAAGCGAGCCAGTTGTGCCATTTTTAAAACCTACTGGACAGGATAAAGCCGAAGCCAGTTCACGATGTGATTGGCTTTCTGTAGTACGTGCACCGATCGCACCCCAAGAAATCAAATCAGAAATATATTGCGGGGTAATTAGATCAAGATACTCCACAGCAACAGGCATATCCATGTCGGCAATATCGGTGAGTAAATGGCGAGCAATTTTTAAACCTTTATCGATATTAAAACTCTCATCCAAATCTGGGTCATTGATCAAACCTTTCCAGCCGATAGTTGTGCGTGGCTTCTCAAAATACACGCGCATAACGATAAACAAGTCTTCTTTTAATTCTTCGCGCAATGCCACTAATTTTTTAGCGTACTCACGCGCAGCAACAGAATCATGAATAGAACAAGGACCAACGATTACCATTAGACGTTTATCTTGGCCCGTTAAAATATTAGCAATGGTTTCACGCGCTTGAAAAATACCGACAGAACCTTGCTCACTTAAAGGATATTTTCCCATTAGCTCGTTAGGCGCCATAATTGGCGCACTGGAGGTTATTCTTAGGTTGTCAGTATTGTATTTCATAGACTTATTTCTGATTTTCAATCAAAGCATAGGCTGAGTGATTGTGAATTGATTCAAAATTTTCAGACTCCAGTCGGTAGTAATTGATATTGTCATTGGTGTTTAAATCAACAGCAATATCACGTACTAAATCCTCAACAAATGCAGGGTTATCATACGCTCTTTCAGTGACCACTTTCTCATCTTCTCGCTTTAGAATTGCATACAATTCACAAGAGGCTTTTTTCTCAGCAAGATCAATCAAATCCTCTAAGTACAAAGTTTTTCCAACCGCCGCTTTAGCTTTAATAGTAATGTGAGAACGTTGATTATGTGCACCATATTTGGAGATACTCTTAGAACAGGGGCACAGACTTGTGACTGGTACCACTACCTTCATCATTGTCTCCATGACACCTTTATCAAGAGAGCCATACAATGTCACTTGATAGTCCATCATTGACTCAACACCAGATGATGGCGCTTTTTTCTTTCGAAAAAATGGAAAATCTAAAATAATGTGCGCTGTTTCAGACTCTAACCGATCGCGAACTTTTTCGATAATTTTGCCAAAATTGCTACTACTAAATTCACACGGTCCTTCGTTTAAAATTTGAATAAAACGTGACATATGTGTGCCTTTGACATTTTCAGGCAAGGTTACTGTCATGGTGAAATTACCCACTGTTGGCGACTTATTACCGTCACGATCTACATACGTAATCGGGTGTGAAATATCTTTAATACCAACTCTATCAATAATAATTTGACGGGTATCTAGTTTATTTTGAGTATCAGGTAAATCACAAGATTTCATGATCAATCCTCCGAATAAGTAACAGATGCTCTAAGCGTTTCCCAAATGGTAACCTCTTTAACTCGAACATCTTGATTATTAATTAATTGACCCACCTCATCGTAAAAATATTTAGCAATATTTTCAGCGGTTGGGTTGAGCTCATCAAAAGGTGCCACCTCATTCAAGTACTGATGATCTAGCCTTTTAATAACTACTTTAGTTTGTTTTTTAATTTCTCGAAAATCAATCGCCATGCCGATATCATCTAAAACTTTTGAGGCGACAAGCACTTCAACCTGCCAATTATGACCATGCAAGCGGGAGCAATCTCCAGGGTAATCTCTCAGCGAGTGGGCTGAGGCAAAATCTGTAACAATTTTTAGGACGAACATTTCGGAAAAATTGGCAAAAGGATTAATTATACCTTTGATAGAGGGGCAATTACACCTTGAATAACAGTGTGATTGTTACTCAATTGCCTCAAGTGAATCAACACCGTGATAACCTTTAGGCAGCAAGTTGCCACGTCGAGCTCTAGAGCTAATGTAATTAGTTAAATCTTGGAACTTAATCGTTAGATGACGCTTGCCTGCGTAAACTTTAAGATTTTGCGTTTCCAACAAGACGCAGATACTAACCACAAACTCCTCTCTAGCTTTAAGATCTTTGGCAGGAATTTGAATAAGCTTATTACCTTTACCTTTAGACAAAATCGGCAATTCGGATACTAAGAATACTAATAATCTTCCACGATTAGTTGCAACAGCGACATACTGGCTATCTAGATCTTGAACGCTAATTACCTTCATCACCTTGGCACCATTTGGCACGCTTAACGAAGCTTTACCCGCTTTTTTCTTTGAAAGTAAATCACCAATCGTGCCAATAAATCCATAGCCTGCATCAGAAGCCAGCAAAATATGTTGTTCATCTTCTCCCATTACAACATCTATAAATTTTGCTTCAGCTGGTGGAGAAAGTCGGCCAGTTAATGGCTCGCCTTGACCTCGTGCACTTGGCAATGAGCTGGCTAGTAGCGAATAAGAACGCCCTGCAGAATCGATAAAGATTGCGTTTTTATTGCTACGCCCTTGAACACTAGTTAAATAGTTATCACCTGATTTATAATTTAAAGTTGTTGGATCAATATCATGGCCTTTAGCGCTTCTAACCCAGCCCTTATCACTTAATACCACCGTAACATTTTCAGCTGCTACTAAATCATCTTCATTGAATGCTTGCGCAACACTAACGTCTGTTTTAATACAAGACCTGCGCTCATCGCCAAAATCATTAATAATAGCTTTTAGCTCTTTTTTAATATAAGTTTTGAGGCGTGTATCGCTTGAGAGTAATAACTCTAATTTTTCTTTCTCAGCGTTCAGCTCTTCTTGCTCAGATTGAATTTTTACTTCTTCGAGCTTCGCTAGGTGGCGCAACTTAAGCTCTAAAATCGCCTCAGCCTGAATCTCGCTCAACTTAAAATTCGCCATTAAAATTGGCTTAGGCTTGTCATTTTCTCGAATAATAGCAATCACTTCATCGATATTCAAGAAAGCAACCAGTAAACCTTCCAAAATATGTAAGCGTGCCAAGATTTTATCCAAACGAAAATTAAGTCGCTTGGTAACAACCTGTGTTCTATAGATTAGCCACTCTTTAAGCATTGGCACTAAAGGCTTAACTTGAGGCTTGCCATCTAGGCCAATCACGTTCATATTAACGCGATAGTTTTTCTCCAGATCAGTAGTGGCAAATAAATGCAGCATTAAGCTATCTACATCTACTCGATTAGAGCGTGGCACAATAACAATACGAGTTGGGTTTTCATGATCTGATTCATCACGAATATCGTCTACTAATGGTAGTTTTTTTGCTCGCATTTGTCCCGCTATTTGGGCAATTACTTTAGAGCCAGAGGTTTGAAAAGGTAAAGTTTCAATGACAATATCGCCACTTTCTTTTTGATAAGTCGCACGCATCTTAACTGAGCCATGACCAGTTTCATAAATTTGTCTTAAATCTTTAGCGCTAGAAACAATATTGGCATGAGTCGGATAATCTGGTGCTGGAATGATTTTCATAATCTCATCCAAATCACTCGAAGGCTTATCTAACAGCTGAATACAAGCGTTGACCACTTCTGTTAAATTATGCGGTGGCACATCTGTTGCCATACCAACAGCAATACCCGATGTACCATTAAGCAACAAGTTTGGCACTTGGGCTGGTAAGTTTTGAGGCTCTTGCAGCGAACCATCAAAATTATCTGTCCAAGTCGCTGTACCTTGATTTATCTCTGAGAGCAGCAAATCTGCATAACGCGACAACTTGCTTTCAGTGTAGCGCATCGCAGCAAACGATTTTGGATCATCCGGTGCACCCCAATTACCCTGACCATCAATAAATGGATAGCGATAAGAAAACGGTTGCGCCATAAGCACCATCGCCTCATAACAAGCGCTATCACCATGCGGATGAAATTTACCCAGTACATCACCCACAGTACGAGCAGATTTTTTAAACTTAGCGGTTGATTTCAACCCTAGCTCACTCATTGCATAAATAATACGCCGCTGTACTGGCTTGAGACCGTCGCCTACAAACGGCAAGGCGCGGTCAAGAATGACATACATTGAATAATCAAGATAGGCACGCTCAGAAAACTCTGCAACGCTTTGCTGCTCAAGACCGATTTGGCTCATTTTCCCCCTGGAAATAAATCACTTTTACATAAAAGTTTTGAGCTATTTTAATGCAACTTTCAGAAGAGAAAGGCTAATTTACGCAAAGTCTTCAGTGGTCACACATGAACAAAAAAGATTTCGATCGCCATAGACGTTGTCGATTCGCTTAACAGGCGGGAAGTATTTATTTCCCACTAATGATTCAACTGGATATAACGCCTCTTGCCTTGTATACGGGTATATCCATTCACCACTCATCTCATGTGCTGTATGTGGCGCATTTTTAAGTGGGTTATTGTCTTTATCCCAACGACCATCAATCACCTTTTGAATTTCATCGTGAATGCTCACCATTGCTGTAATAAAGCGATCTATCTCACGTTTTGATTCACTTTCTGTTGGCTCGATCATTAGTGTGCCCGCTACTGGAAAACTCATGGTTGGAGAATGAAATCCGTAATCCATTAAGCGCTTAGCAATGTCCTCTTCTGAAATACCACTTTGTTCCTTTAAGGGGCGAATGTCTATAATACACTCGTGCGCCACCATACCTTGATCTCCACGATACAAAATTGGAAAGCTTTGCGCAAGAGCATTAGCAATATAGTTAGCGCTCACAATGGCTACTTCAGTTGAGCGCTGCATTCCGTATTTACCCAAGAGCTTAATATAACTCCAAGAGATTGGCAAAATTGAAGCAGAGCCATACATAGCAGCAGATACAGCGTTTGAATCTTTCTCTAATGGATTACCTGGCAAAAACTCAGCCAAATGCGCCTTAACACCGATTGGCCCCATACCCGGGCCACCACCACCATGCGGTATAGCAAAAGTTTTATGAAGATTAATATGCGACACATCTGCGCCAAACTCACCCATGCGAGTCACGCCTACCATTGCATTTAGGTTCGCTCCATCTAGATAGACTTGACCACCATTGGCGTGAATAATATCGCAAATTTGTTTAATCTCCACTTCAAATACACCATGTGTTGATGGGTAGGTCACCATAATGGCGGAGAGATTATCCGCATGCTTTTCGACTTTAGCCTTTAGATCGTCAATATCAATATTACCCGATTCGTCGCATTTAACAATTACCACTTTCATGCCTGCCATAATCGCACTAGCTGGGTTGGTACCATGTGCTGAGGATGGAATTAGGCAGATATTGCGGTGTGTGTCACCGCGCGAATCATGGTAGGCATGAATAGCAAGCAATCCTGCAAACTCACCTTGAGAGCCAGCATTAGGCTGCAAAGAGACCGCATCATAGCCTGTAACTTCACACAAAGAGTGTTCCAAGTCTTTAAATAACTGTTGGTAACCTTTGGTCTGCTCAATTGGTGCATAAGGATGCATTTTTGAAAAACCTGGCAAACTAATCGGATACATTTGTGTCGCTGCATTAAGTTTCATCGTACAAGAGCCAAGTGCAATCATGGAATGGTTAAGCGCAATATCTTTGTTCTCTAAGCGCTTTAAATAACGCATCATTTCAGTTTCGCTATGATAATCGCTAAACACCGAATGCGTTAAATATGGAGATTGTCGCATCAGATGCTCAGACAATATACTCTCTGAGTTTGTTAATTCATTTACCGAAAAAATATTCAAAAGGTTTAATAATTCCGTCTCGGTGGTAGTTTCATCTACTGCAATACTCAACTGAGTATCACTTAACAAACGCAGGTTAATTCCTGCTTGTTGTGCATGCGCAAACAATGTTGGCGCTTTATCTGTATTGATTGTAATCGTATCAAAAAACTGTTTAGCCACCAATTCAAACCCAACAGCTTGTAAGCTCGCTGCAAGACTAGACGCTTTAGCATGAACCTTTTTAGCAATTTTTTTAAGTCCTGCCGAACCATGATAAATACCGTAAGCTGCTGCCAATACAGCCAATAAAACTTGCGCCGTACAAATATTGCTAGTGGCTTTGTCACGACGAATATGCTGCTCACGTGTTTGCAAAGACATACGCATAGCTGGATTGCCCAAAACATCTTGTGAAACACCAATAAGACGTCCTGGCACCATGCGCTTAAACTCATCACGCGTGGCTAAATAGGCCGCATGTGGGCCACCAAAACCCATTGGCACACCAAAGCGCTGCGAGTTACCCACTGCAATATCAGCACCCATTTCAGCCGGTGTTTTAATCAAAGCTAATGCCAGAATATCACAAGCTACAATAGTTAACACGCTATTTTCTTTGGCCTTGGCAATATCATCAGTTAAGTCACGCACCTCACCATTCGTACCTGGAGACTGCATAAGTACAGCAAAACAATCAGAAAAATCATTATTTTGAGTATCTTCTACAACTAATTCAATACCAAGTGGCTTAGCGCGCGTTTGCAAAATAGTGATTGTTTGAGTATTAGTATTACTATCAATTAAAAATCGATTAGACTTATTTTTTCGATTGGCGCGTCTAGCCATTACCATTGCCTCAGCACAAGCAGTTGGCTCATCAAGCAAAGAAGCATTAGAAATATCCATTCCTGTTAAATCGATAATCATTTGCTGAAAATTTAACAACATCTCTAATCGGCCTTGAGAAATTTCTGCTTGGTATGGCGTATAAGCTGTATACCAACCAGGATTTTCTAAAATACTACGCTGAATAACGCTAGGCATTAATGTACCGTAATAACCTTGGCCAATAAAATTCGTGGCCAATATATTTTCACCTGCAAGCTTGGCCGCAAGCGCCAAACTATCTCGCTCTGTTAATCCTTCATCTACATCCATACGATTGCCAAATAAAATTGATTCTGGCACGGTTTTGGCAACCACTTCATCGACTGTTTTGCAGTTAATGCTATTTAACATAGAGGTTATGTCATCAGCACTTGGACCAATATGTCTGTCTAAAAATTCATTGCTCATAGGATTTTCAATATTAAAAATAAACTCAAGATATAAATTTTATCTTATTTAAGATGAGTAATTTTGATAGATAATGTTATAAAAAATAAGACTTTATATTATAAAAAACTTAATTTTTAGAACACTCTGCTATAGTTAACCTGGTGGCCAAGATAATGAACGCCCGCCTAAACAATGTAGATGAATATGGTAAACCGTCTGCCCACCATCCTCATTACAATTCATCACAACACGATAGCCGTCATCTGCAAAGCCTAAATCTTGAGCGATTTTGCTAGCTGTTAGAGTTAGTTTGCCAATTAAAGCTGAATCATTAGCATCATTAATAGTGGCAATATGTTTCTTTGGAATTACTAAAAAATGATGCGGTGCTTGAGCGCCAATATCATGAAATGCCAGTACATCCTCATCTTCAAAAATCTTATTAGCAGGAATATCACCTTTAATAATTTTGCAAAACAGACAATCAGACATGACTATAAACCTTGTAATTGAGTTTTATACAACTTATTGATACTGACGCAAATACCACCAGCCAAATACTTTTTTAGCAATGTGCATAAGTCTCAAATTTGGCAGTATTAGCCCGCCTTTCAAATTTCGAGACACGTACATACCCTTATTATTCGAATCCACAATACACATAAGTTCAACCTTAAACGTATGGCTAGAGGCCTCTCCATTAAGATTATCTAGTGCATTTTTTGCAGCAGCTGCTGCTTGAAGATCGGCCATATGAGCTTGCTTTGGCATCCAATCCGGTCCTGGGAAAGAGCCCGAATCACCTGCAACAAAAACCTTGTTAGTATTTTCTACTTCACAAAATTTATTTGCCTTTAATAGTCCGCCTTCACTACGAGTAAGATCGGTACTATCAAACCAAGTATTGCCTGTCATGCCAGGCATAAATAAAATTAAATCAGCAGCAAATTCTCCGCCCTCAGTCACCACTTTGTCAGTGGTAAATTCTTTCATTTTTTGACCAAGATGTGTGGTGATATTGCGCTTTTTCATTTCTGACAACAAACCGTCAACTGCCTTTTCACCTAAACGTGCACCAGGTTTAGCAGCTGGCGTAAAAAAGTTTAAATTAAACTGATCACGCCTACCCTCGGCACGAAGTTGCGTATCTAGTCCAAACAAAAATTCAAACATTGGTCCTCCGCGCATCGCGCTCGGCTCTTTTGGATTACCCGAAAAACCAACAGCTATACTGCCGCTTGTCATCGCTTTAACTCGATCGCGAATTTGTTCAGCAGCGCTCAGTCCTTCACATGGAGTGATCGCATGCTCGATACCTGGTAGCTTTTTAATAAAGCGCCCGCCTGAAGCGATAATTAGTGCATCATTTGCATAGGTGCCAATCGGCGTTATGACTGATCGACCCTGGTTTTCAAGACCAGTGACTTCGCTCGCAATATGTTGCACCTTCATACGCTTAAAGAAATTATCAAGCGGGATTACAATATCTTTTTTGCTAGCAGCACCTGAAGGTATCCAAATTAAGCTAGGCATATAGACTAACTCTGCTTTGGGAGAAATTAAGGTTATTTCAGCGGTTTTATCTTGCTTTCGAATAGTTCTAACGGCCGTTAGACCGGCAAAACCTGAACCAATTATAGTAATTTTATGCATTTTAAAAAATCTCTAAGTTATGTGATGTCATGGTACTCACATTGGCAATTGCGCCAAATCTTTCCATATTTTTAGGCCAGCTCTTTCTTGCTTCTAGCTGTTGCCTAAAATTTTGCTGGTGTGTCTCACTTTGCCATTTTACTAGACAATAAACCCGTGCATTTTCATCAATACCAGAATCACGAGAAATAAAGCCATCAGCCTGAGCAATATCCTCATCAATTTCTTGGGACAAAGTCTTCCAATCATTCAACAAGCTTTTGTCGTTTAATTCAAATGACAACATTATAAGAAACTCACTCATACACTTATCTTTCTATTTATTATGACAAAAATGACCGCTATCTGGCTCTTCAACACTTTTAGCAATACTGTCTACAAATGCTTGTAATTCGTCAAATTCTAACACATTTAGAATGCGAGTAACCGTATTAGGATCCACTCGAAGCGTACAGATATTGCCATCTTTGAGTTTAACTTCCATACCCGCAGCATTCATCACTAGTGCATCATCAGTTTGCTCAAGCATCTCTTCTAGCTCATCTTGTAAGTCATCATACAAATGTTGCAATTTGTTTAGCGCACCATCATTTGTATCATCTGCAATTGAGACAATCTCCCCTTGCACAGAACCAAAACTGTCATCATTTTCAGACTGGTAGCTGATACCCACCTTTGCAAGATGGTCTTTGAATTTGCCTGATAATCTGGAATCAAAAAATATATAATCTAACATTATTTTGTTTAATTTTTTAAGGATATTTTAATGCTAGATCAAACTGCTTTAGAGACTTTATTTATAAACGCACGTAGCCACAACGGCTGGCTTAAAGAGGATGTAACCGATGAGCAAATTCAGAAAATTTATGATTTAATGAAATTCGGCCCTACTGCTGCTAACAACTCGCCTGCTCGCATTACTTTTGTCAAATCAGATGCCGCAAAGCAACAGCTCAAAGCTCATCTAGATGAAGGCAATGTAGATAAAGCTATGGCGGCACCTGTGGTGGCAATTATTAGTTATGACACAGAATTTTATGAAAAACTGCCTTTTTTATTCCCACATACCGATGCGAAAAGTTGGTACGCAGGCAATGATGCAAAAATTAAGTCTGCAGGAGAGATGAATGCTACCTTGCAAGGCGCATACTTTATGATGGCAGCACGCGCAGTTGGGCTGGATTGCGGTCCAATGGGTGGTTTTAATAGTAATACTTTAGATAATGAGTTTTTTCCTGATGGCAAAACCAAATCTATCTTTCTTTGCGCTATTGGACAAGGCGATGCAAGTAAAATTTTCCCAAGAAGTCCTCGTTTAAGCTTTGATGAAGCTTGCAATATCATCTAAAAAATCTAGCAAATTTTACTTGAACCCCCTTGCGGGGACTCAAATAGCCTACTAGGCATGCTAAAAACAAACAAAAACCCCTTTAAAACCTTGTTTTAAAGGGGTTTTTAACGTTAACAACGCTTAAAACTTCGCCTAATTTTAAAATTTATCAAATTTTCATAATGACTATTGATCATCATTTTTCTGTTCAATATTTCTTGGTGGGCAGCCATTATGCAATAGCCATTTATCTTCATGTCCAATCGCTTTGGCAAAAGCGGGAATTTCACATTCTTGTGCGGTTTTCTCAACTTTAGTTAACGCCTTTTCATCTTTATCATTATCACTCAGTCCAAAAACAGCAATCGCACCTAGAACAATTAACGTCCATGAGATAGCAAACAATATTCTAATTCCTTTCATGCTAAAACTTCCTGCCAATTAATAATCAAATTCCATTTGTTCAAATACCCATTGGGCATTTCTCACAGCAATTGATTCATGGCCGGTTAAAAAATCAAACTTTGATTGATCTATTTGGCTGGCTTTTAGCATGTCGCCATCTTGTTCTAAAATTTTGGCGATTTCCGTATTTAAAAATTTTAAATACTGCTGGGTGTTTTTAGTAGCTGTGGGCAAATCAGATACTTGGCCGTGGCCAGGTACAATATGCCTTGGCTGAAAACTAGCCATTTTTTCAAAAACATCTACCCAGCTCTGAGAATTTCTAGCAGGGCCAACACCTAACATTCTATCGTTAAAGACAATATCACCTGTAAACATAATGCCTTGACTCGGCATATAGGCAAAAATATCACCAACTGTATGCGCTGGCCCAAAATAATAAAGCTCTAATTTAACCTCGCCCAACTCCACTACCTTCTCGTGCTCGAAAACTTCGCTTGCTAACACCGGATGGGTATCTTTTAAACTTTCGCCAATCAGTCCGCCCAGTCTATTTAGATGATAATCAGTTCTAGCTTTTTGATCCATTTGCGCCTTGCTTGAAGCAATAATTCTAGCGCCCAATTTTTGGAAATAATCATTACCCAACCAACGGTGATCCTGCCCACCTGTGTTGATCACAATTTTAATAGGTTGGTCTGTCAATGTTTGAATGGTTTGATGAATTTCTTGAGCGCCTAAATAGCTGGCACCAGAATCTATTAAGATAACGCCTTCACGAGTAACAACCACTCCATGAGTTGAATTATTGCCAAAATTCGTTGGCGATCTTTGCGTAGTTTCACCCACTAAAGCATAAACATTATCAGCCACTTTTTGCACTTTGAGTGCGGCTTGGGCGCTTAGCGTTGTTGAAATTAATATAAACAAGGTTAACAAGTATTTCATTTTATTCTCCAAACATTAAAAATTTAAATATGTCGCCAAATGCCAAATAAATAATGGCTAATATTGTCAAGCTAAACACAACTTTTTGAGTCGTATTTAACATTTGAATAGGCGCTCTAGATCTGTTTAAATCACACGCATCACCCGGACAATGTTTCACTTTTTGTGTATGCAACGCATTATAAATCTTACAACCTGCGCAAATGCCAAAAACTGCTTCAAAAAATAATAAGCTTAGACACAAAGCACAGGTCAAAATGTTAATTGGGCCACGAATATCATTTAACACAATCAAATAAAACATAATAACTGCCAAGCCAAAGCCAATACTCCATGCCCATCTTTTAGGCTTAGCATCGGTGTATTCTGGCTTTTGGTTATTGACCATCCAACGCCCAACAACCATCGAAGGAGCGTATTTAGGATTGACAAAAATTCGCATAAAAAAATCTAACAAAAAAACCGAAACCATCAGCTTGGTCGTTTCATTATTGCCGGTTAAAAAGCCGTTCATAAACGCCATAAAAGCAAATAAAAAAACAATACCAGCGGCTGCTCTAACCTCTCGTTCGTTAAAGACGCGAATTTCATAGCCACTGACTTGTTCGCCAAATTTAATCATTAATATTCGCTTTTTTTATTTCTCAACTAATCATACACAAAACTTAGGGGTATAAGTGGTTTTCAATTAGACCACTTGCCCCGCTGCCCAGCCAGATGACCAAGCCCATTGGAAGTTGTAGCCTCCGAGCCAGCCAGTGACATCAACGGTTTCACCAATAAAATATAAGCCAGGCTGCTTGCTTGATTCTAGAGTCTTAGAAGAGAGCTCATCAGTTGCTACACCACCCGTACATACTTCCGCTGTTCGCAACCCTTCCGTACCACTAGGCACCAACATCCAATGATTTAGGCAGTGGCCGAAAGCTTTAAGATCATGCTGATTAATCTCACCTAAAGTCTCTTCTGCTAATGCTTTTGTGCTTAGCGTATTAGCTAGCCGCTCAGCCAAGCGTTTAGGGAAAAATTCACCCAAAATGGTTTTAAGCTCAGCCTTGCCTCGTGTTTGTTGTTTATTCAATAAATACTTGCTTGCATCTACATCTGGCAATAAGTTAATCTCAATCGCATCACCCTCGTGCCAATAAGAGGATATTTGTAAGATAGCTGGCCCACTTAATCCCCGATGAGTAATTAGTAGTTGCTCTCTAAAACTAGCTTGATGACAACTCACAATAGCTTCGAGTGAAAGCCCAGAAAGGTCTTTAAAGTAGGTATTAATATCGTGTTGATGAAATGTAAGCGGCACCAAAGCAGGCTTAAATTCAACTGACTTTAGCCCAAATTGTTTGGCGACTTGCAAGCCAAAATCACTCGCACCCATTTTCGGAATACTAGGCCCGCCTGTTGCTATTACGAGTGATTCAGTCTGAAAACTACCTTGATTAGTTTCCAAGGTATAGCTTACTTCAAATGTAATTTGACTGATTTCACATGCCAACTTTAACTCTGCCTGTGCACACTCATCTAACAACATGCTCAATACAGAGCCTGATTTTTGATCACAAAATAATTGCCCCAAAGTTTTTTCGTTCCAACTTAGTTGGGCAGACTCAAGTAGCGCTATAAAATCCCATTGTGTATAGCGTGATAGGGCGGATTTGCAAAAGTGAGGGTTGTTAGATAGGTAAGACTCTGGTTCAATATACAGGTTAGTAAAGTTGCATCGACCACCACCAGAAATAAGGATTTTCTTGCCAGCTTTGTTAGCTTTATCAAGAATAAGAACGCTGCGTTTGCGTTTTTGAGCTTCAATGGCACACATTAATCCTGCAGCGCCTGCGCCAACTATAATAACATCATATGTTTTTAAATTAGCTTCCAAAGGGGCAAAAACTCCCAAGTTGACTACCAATCAGATAGTCTTGTTGATCGGGTACGCTAGCAGTATTTAGCTCATGTGAATAGTTGTTGCAAACCACAACAGTTATGTCAGCAATAATTACATAGTGTCTTATCAAAGTAATGTTTTAATGGTGTTAACAATAGAGGGTTCATCCCATTCTAGCGCACCACGATAGGTATAACGAATAATACCATTTTGATCTAATAGAAAGTTAGATGGATAAGCATACACACCCCAATCTTGAACTGCCTGACCAGAGTCATCTAACAAGATAGGTAGATCAAATTTGATGCGTTTTTTAAATTCATTAATCTCGCTTGCTGATTCACCGACATTGACAGTAATAATTTTAAAATTTTGTGTTTTTAACTGCTCACCCAACCTAACCAAAGAAGGAATCTCTTTGATACAAGGCTTACACCAACTTGCCCAAAAATTAAGCAAAACAACTTGACCTTTGTAATCATTTAATTTGATTTGTTGACCTTGAATATTTTTGAGTTGCAGTGCCATTTGTCTTTTGCCTTTATAAGGCTTAAGTATTGGCTCGCTAAAAGCGCTATTGTTTTTAGTAGCTGTGTCCTTTGCAAGTGTTATAGGAGACATAGATTTAACGCTAGAAAGCAAACTGGTTGCTTGAAGGTAAGTATTGCTCAAATCGGCTTTAGCTTTCAAATCTGTTTGCGTTAAATCTTCCTCATTACGCATATGGAAGCCGCCACTAACATCCTTTAAGCGGTGAACAAATACTGAGCTACCTCCTAATTTTAGGATTTTTACAATCTCTTCTGCCCGAAAATACTTAGTACTATACTGTGGCAAAATCATATAAACAGGAAGATTACTTGCCTTAGCTACTGCCACATAATCAGCTTTGGTCCCGAGCGAAGGCTTACCTTTAATAAGATGTGGTGAATGAAAAATATGACCTTTTAAATAACGACTATCAGGATTTTTTAACTGCCATTGATGCGCTGCTTTTAAGGCGAGCTGCGCCCCTCTACCTGAGGTGATAAAAAACAACTGCTTAAAACCTTTACTTTGAGTTAGGCTAATAAGTTCAACTAAATCATCAATGCTAAATTTATCAATACTACTACGGTGCTTAGCCACCATATAACTAGTATGCAAATCAAGTGCCCAGACATCAGACCCTTCAAAAGCTAATTGTTGAGCAGTAGGGATATGGCCTTTTCCAAAACCACGTTCTGATGGTAAGTAAAGATACAAAGTATTGCCATCAGCATTAAAAGTATCAGCAACAATAGTTTCGCCAGAACTGAGCGTCAATTCAATTTTATCATCAGCTGTAACAAATGATGATAGCAACATAAAGAGAGTAAAAATCCATTTCATTGGTGGTTGTATAGCTCCAAAATATAATACAAAATCATGCCTTCAGATGAACGAGACGGGCCAAGGACTTTAGCAGCATACAGATTATTCTTAGGATCTGATTGTTTAATTGCTTGCTCAATATTCTCAACAATTTCTACATTATTAGCAGGTACTCTCTCACGCTTCACCCGAGGAATACGCACAACTGCATACTGCTCAGTAACAACTTTAATGCTTGGATGTGGATCTAGCGAATAGCCTTTCATAATTTTTGAGTCACAATTTTCGAGCCACACACTTGATTAGCAGGCACAGCAACATGAATTTTAGCAGGGAGTGATAGCTCCATCGCATTAACCCGACGAACGAATTCCGCCTGATTAACACTGTTGCCAATCATTTCATTAAAAACTTTTTCTTCCCAAATAGAGCTAACCGTCCGCCCCCCATAATCATGCGCTGGATAAACCAAGGTAGAGTCAGGCAGGCTAAACAAATATTGAATAGAGCTAAAAAGCTTCTCAGGCGAACCTCCTTGAAAATCACAACGACCACAACTTCGAATTAACAATGCGTCACCTGTAAATACTTTGTCGTCAATCACGTACGACATGCAACCATCCGTATGCCCAGGTGTCGACATTGCTTTAATTTGATATTGACCAAATTTTAAATGCTCGCCATCTTTAATTAAAATATCCGCACAAGCAACAGGATTAGTATCGCCCAGTACAATTTTCGCCTGACTAAAATGCTCTTTTAAAGGGCATGAGCTGGTGATATGATCTGCATGAATATGGGTTTCAATAATGTATTTAAGGTTTAATCCAAGCTCTTCAATGAGGCCAATATCTCGTTGTTTAGTTTCACTAACAGCGTCGATAATCACCGCTTCTTTGGTTTGGGCATCAGCCAACAAATAAGTATAGGTTGAGCTTTCTTTTTCAAATAAAGGTCTAAAAATTAAACTCATGGCAAGACCTTTTTAAAAGGCTTAACCACAACACTCGCATAAGCACCAGATTTCATATAAGGATCGGCATCTGCCCATGCCTGAGCATCTGCCAAACATTCAAATTCTGCTACCACCAGTGAACCGGTAAAGCCTGCCTCTCCTGGATCAACATTATCGATTGCTGGATGAGGGCCTGCTAGAATTAACCGGCCCTCACTTTGTAATGCTTTAAGTCGTTCAATATGCGCTGGACGCACTGATAGTCTTTTATCTAATGAATTATCCACATCTTGGGAAATAACAGCATATAGCATGGGAACTCTCCTTATATTTCTAATATATCTTGCATTGAATACAAACCGGCAGGCTTGCTTTTAAGCCAGACTGAAGCTCGCACCGCACCATTGGCAAAAGTCAGTCTAGATGAAGCTTTGTGAGTGATTTCTACACGCTCACCTTCCATAAAAAAACTCACCGTGTGCTCGCCCACAACATCACCTCCACGAATGGTTGAAAAACCAATGGTTTGACGATCACGTGGCTGTTCAATACCTTCACGCCCATAGATGGCGCATTTGGACAAATCTCTGCCTAAAGCATTTGCTACTACCTCGCCCATCTTAAGCGCTGTTCCTGAAGGAGCATCTACTTTATGGCGATGGTGCGCCTCAACAATCTCAATGTCAGATTCTTCACCAATGACTTTAGCAGCCATTGCTAATAATTTAAGTGACAAGTTCACACCAATACTCATATTAGGAGCAAATACTACTGGGATTTTCTGAGCAGCACCATTAATCGCTTCAAGCCCTATCTCATCAAAGCCTGTTGTGCCAATCACCATAGCTTTGTTCGCTTGCTTACAAATCTCTAAATACTTAAGCGTTGCTTCAGGGCGTGTGAAATCAATCACTACATCAAATTGATCAATCACGCTATTTAGATCATCACCTTTATCCAAGCTCACACCTAATGTGGCCTTATCTGACTGATTGATCGATTCAATAATCACTTGACCCATTCGCCCCGAGGCGCCCACAACTGCAATTCTTATCATTTTATTTCTCTTTCAAAGTTTAATTTGGTTTAGCTATTCAGGTCTTGATCTTAAATATACAGGATATTTGTACTTGCCTTTTTTAGTGAAACCGTAATATTTGAAGGTAATTTTACTACCAATAGCCGGTGGATTAGCTCTGTCTTTATCTTTAAAGCCGGAGCCAATTTTTAATTGTTTGCCATCTTGAGTTTGGCAAAGAACGGAACCCATCTTTCCAAGGTATTTGCCTGCTCCCGGTAGAATTTCTGATACTCTACACTCGGTGTCAAAATATTGCTTAACTTTAAGAGCAGAAGACAGTCTTCCAGTTTCATACAAAGTTTTAGGGTTTCGAACCACAACACCTTCGCCTTTACCGCTCACTACTTGTTGCAAAAAATCTTGTAAATGCTGCTGACTTTTAACAACCGTTTGTTTAAGAATTTTTAGATGAGCAATAGGGTTTTCAGACAAATAAGTCTTGAGAACAGCTAGTCTTTCTGGCAAGCCACCTGTTTGATTTGGTACTTCAAAAATATGATGCGTTATATCTTTCCAACGATCATCAGAGTTTTTGGAACGAACAATTGAACTAATATTTTCAAAATCATCACGTTTTGTCCAAAGCTCGCCGTCAATTGCAAAAGTTGGATAATTTTCAATAAACCATTGTGGAGGATTAAGCTTATTGCCACCTCGAGTGAGTAGCTCTTGACCATTCCAAAAACCACGAATGCCGTCTAATTTTTCACTCATTGCCCAGCCGACTATATCTTTAGAGTCATCATAAGTCTTAAGTAGGAATAAATCAGGCTTGGCAAATGCTGATTGAACTAAAAACAGGCAAAGCAAAATACATTGAATGCCCGCTTTAAACATAAATTATGACAGCTCGTTTTCTAAAAATCCGTTTTGCTTGGTAATATGGTCAATATCTTGTAAGGTTTTGAGCATATCCGCCATTTTATCAATTGGAATCATATTTGGACCATCACTTAAAGCATTTTCAGGATCTGGATGAGTTTCCATAAAAAACCCTGATACACCCACCGCAGCAGCAGCCCTTGCTAAAACAGGCACCATTTCTCTTTGTCCGCCCGAAGTTAAACCATTGCCACCTGGTTGCTGCACTGAATGTGTTGCATCAAACACTACTGGCTGGCCAGTTGAACGCATAGTGGAAAGTCCACGCATATCTGACACCAAAGTATTGTAGCCAAATGAAGTACCCCGATCACAAATCGTAATTTGTTGATTGCCTACTTCAAAAGCCTTATCCACTACATTTTGCATATCCCACGGCGCTTGAAATTGGCCTTTTTTAATATTTACAGGAATTCCTTGTTTGCATACATTTTGAATAAAATTAGTTTGGCGCACTAAAAAAGCTGGAGTTTGCATCATATCAACCACGCTAGCCACCTCATCAAGTGGCGTATCTTCGTGCACATCGGTCAGTACTGGCACACCAATCTCGTCTTTTACTTTTTGCAAAATGCGCAAGCCCTCTTCGACCCCAAGCCCTCTAAAACTACCTGTGCTAGAACGATTAGCCTTATCATATGAAGATTTGTAAATGAAATTAATACCCAGTTCTTCGGTCACTTTTCTAAGTGTTTCAGCACTTTTCATCGCCAAAGACTCAGATTCAATGACACAAGGACCTGAGATGAGAAAAAATGGCTGGTCAATGCCAATCTCAAAATCTAGTAATTTCATAATATCTCACTGGGTTAATAATTGATAAGGTTAATTATAAGCCAAACAATTCATTAAAATACTAATTCATGACAAATACACCCGACATCCTTAAAAAAATTATTGCTCGAAAAGAGCAAGAAGTTAAAGAAGCCATTAAGCTAATTCCATACGACAAAATGATGGAAACCGCCTATGAAGATCGCACCACACGTGATTTTTATCAAGCCTTAAAAGATAAGGCAGATTTAAAGCAAAACGCTATTATTGCTGAAATTAAAAAAGCTTCCCCGTCAAAAGGAGTTTTGCGCGAAGATTTTAATCCGATTGAGATTGCCAAGAGTTATGCTCAGCACGGCGCTGCCTGCTTGTCGGTATTAACCGACAAAGATTTCTTTCAAGGCGATGACAAATACGTGGCTGACGTTAGATCTGTTGTCACCTTGCCAGTTCTTCGCAAAGAATTCATTATTGAACCTTATCAAGTATTTCAATCACGCGTTTTAGGTGCAGACTGCATCTTGCTGATTGCTGCCTGCTTGGAAGATCAGCGTATGGAGGATTTATCCATGTTGGCGATTTCTTGTCATATGGATGTTTTGATTGAGGTACACAACTTAGAAGAACTTAAACGCGTACAACAACTTCGCCTACCGATGGTTGGTATTAATAACCGCAACTTACGGACATTTGACGTTACCCTCCAAACTACAATTGATTTACTAGATACGATTGATGATGATACGCTGGTAATTACTGAGAGTGGAATTCTTGGAGCTCAAGATGTCAAACTCATGAAAGAACACAACATTCATTCCTTTTTAGTGGGCGAGGCATTTATGCGTCAAGACAATCCTGGCCAAGCACTAGAAGAGATTTTCGCCTAATACAAGGATACTAACAATGAAGACAATAGTTAGATGGATTGATGGCATGATGATGGTAGGCGAGTCTGCTAGTGGACATGCGCTTATCATGGATGGGCCAGAAGATTTAGGCGGCAAAAACTTAGGTGTTCGACCAATGGAAATGCTACTACTAGGCATGGGAGGTTGTACCACAGTCGATGTCATCTCAACACTTAAAAAAATGCGTGAAGCGGTGAGCGACTGTCGGGTTGAAATTTCAGCTGAACGAGCTGACGAGCACCCTAAAGTTTTTACTAAAATCCACTTACATTTTGTTATCAAAGGCGACAATCTTAACGAGAAGAAGGTCGCAAAAGCCGTTAGCTTGTCAGCAGATAAGTACTGCTCGGCTTCCATTATGCTTGGAAAAATGGCCACAATAACTCACGACTTCACTACCCATGACTAACCTCTGGGGTTGGCTTGGAACGCTAACCGGAATCATTGGCGGTCTATTAGTCGCACTTAATTTTGAATATTCTAAATTTGGCTATATTTTTTTTATGATTTCGGCTATCAGTTGGCTGGTTCAAGGTGCAAAAAATAACGATAAATCTTTAGTATTGCTTAACACGGTTTTTGTTTGTGTTAATACATTGGGTCTTTACCGTTGGTTTTCATAAAAACATACATTTTTCGATTTGTCTTATTTTTGACACTCAGCACCTTTGCTTTTGCCGAAGACACTCAAGAAAAATCTCACAATCTTATTAATAATATCCAATCCATTAACTACGATATTTTAGACCTAGAGGTTAGCTATCAACTTGACGAAAGCGGTGTCGATTTTTATAACGAAGTAGCAGATATTAATAACGAGCTACTTTATCATGAATATCAACTAGGCACTCCAACAGATGACAATAGCAATTGGAATGAATCTGAAAAAATGATTTTGGATGCAAAAATAAAACTCCAAGCCTTGCAAGAAAAAATTAAACTTGAGGGCGATTGGGGACAGCTACGCTTCCGAGTTATTGATTTTAAAGGTGAAGAACCTGGACAGGTAAAACTCAGATATAACTACGGTTTTTAAAACCATCTCCTTAAAAAATTTAGCGTATAATATTTTTTTTCATGGAGAGTTGGCCGAGTGGCTGAAGGCGCGCCCCTGCTAAGGGTGTATAGGGTTTATCCCCTATCGAGGGTTCAAATCCCTCACTCTCCGCCATATTATTACGTCTTTTCTCATTCTGACGTTAAACGACCCAATCGCCTTAATTAGATAGCTATTAGCTATACCTAATTGAGTATATGGTCATTCGCTTTGTAGAATAAAAAATACTTACAATATCGATATCTATGTTCGGGTAAAATTTTTACATTATTTCAACACTTAGCCAATATATTATGACCGAAAAGCCATTAATAATCGCAGGAAAAACCTACAATTCGCGCTTATTGGTTGGTTCAGGAAAATATAAAGATTTAACTGAGACAAAATTGGCAACTGATGCTGCGCAAGCAGATATTATTACTGTTGCCATTCGTCGCACCAACATTGGACAAGATAAAAACGAGCCTAATTTACTTGATATTATTACCCCCGAAAAATACACAATCTTACCCAATACAGCGGGCTGTTATACTGCTAAAGATGCAGTGCGCACTTGTCAATTAGCGCGTGAGCTTTTAGGCGGGCATAATTTAGTCAAGCTTGAAGTTTTAGGCGATGAAAAAACCCTATATCCAAATATTGTAGAAACACTGGCTGCTGCCAAAACCTTAGTTGCCGATGGCTTTGATGTGATGGTCTATACTAGCGATGATCCAATTGTGGCTAAAGAATTAGAAAATATTGGTTGTGCTGCAGTGATGCCGTTAGCCTCACTAATTGGATCAGGCCAAGGTATTGCTAATCCTGCTAATATCAAACTGATTAAAGAACAAGCTGGTGTACCTGTGCTAGTTGACGCAGGAATTGGCTGTGCATCAGACGCCGCCAAAGCCATGGAACTAGGCTGTGATGGCGTATTAATGAATTCAGCAATCGCCAATGCTCAAGACCCTATTTTAATGGCCAGTGCGATGAAACACGCCGTTATTGCAGGTCGTGAGTCTTATCTGGCCGGCAGAATGATGAAAAAAGCCTTTGCCTCAGCCTCATCACCAATGGAAAACTTAATCTAAAAAGTTTTCTTTCTGCTGCTCTTGAGCATCTTCTTTAGGTTTTTTGGTTCTTTTTCCGGGCTTGGCAAGTACTTCTAAAAAGAACGATTCCAATCCTTCAGCATCTGCCTCTGAAATTACTTTGTTAATTTCAGAAACGTGAATCATATCACAAGAATCCTCGCTCGCCCCATAGCGACAATCAAAATCCCAAAAATCCACATCGTCAGGAAGTTTTTTATTGCGCTCACGCTTTATGTATTTTTTAAGTTCATGCTTAATAGCATCTGCCACTCGTGGTCTTTGCTTTTTTGGATGCGAGAAGCTAAATGTTTTTTTCATGGCGATTGAAGGTTGAATAGTTAATCATCAAATTATACGCGCTAATAACACCTCTTTAAAACACTACTTTATCCCAAAGGCGCATTTGTAAAAAAAATATCTTGCATTTTTCTCAAAAATAAAAAACCTCCAATAATATGAGTATTAATACAAAGAATTATTTGCTGTTTATTGGTATTAAAATAACAACCATGAATTTTTCAAAAAAATTATCAGATTTAAAACAAAAGCACTTATATCGTTCCCGCAAGACATCTGAAAATGCGCAAGATACTCAGCGAGTTATTAATGGAAAATCGCTGATTAACTTTTGCTCCAATGATTACTTGTCGCTAGCCAACCATCCCCAAGTAAAAGAAGCTTTCAAACAAGGTGTTGACAAGTACGGTGCTGGCTCGGGGTCTTCGCATTTGGTAAGTGGACATTCATCAGCACATCACAATTTAGAAGAGGCTTTGGCTGACTACACTGGACAAGATAGAGCTTTATTATTTTCAACAGGCTATAGTGCAAATTTAGGCATTTTTTCCGCCCTTAAAGAGGAGCTTGATTGGGTGCTACAAGACAAGCTCAACCACGCCTCTCTGATTGACGCTAATCAATTAATCGGTTTACCGCTTCAGCGTTATCTGCATAATGATATTGCTTCGCTTGAGAAAAAAGTAGGCAAACAATCAGGCTCAGGCATGATTGCAACGGATAGCGTTTTTAGTATGGACGGCGATCGTGCAAAAATTGATGATTTACAAAAAATCGGAAATTTTTCTAACGCCATTCTCATGCAAGATGATGCGCATGGATTTGGCGTATTTGAGCCCAATATTCCAGAAAATTCTATTTATATGGCCACTTTAGGTAAGGCAGCGGGCACCATGGGTGCTTTTGTCGCTGGAAATGAAGATTTTGTCGAATTTTTAATCCAAAAATCACGCCCTTACATTTACACTACTGCCATATCGCCTGCAATTTGCATGGCTACGCTTAAGAGCTTAGAGTTGATTAAAAAAGGAGAAATAAATGCCAAATTACAAGCCAATATTCAATTTTTCCGAAATTTTTCAAGTGCACTTAATCTGCCAATTGAGTCTTCTTTTTCGGCTATTCAGCCTTTGATTATTGGTGATAGTAAAACAGCTCTAAAAATTAGCCAAACCCTATACAAACAAGGTTTTTATGTTAGTGCTATTCGAGAGCCCACCGTGCCAAAAAACACTGCAAGACTCAGAATTACAATTAGTGCCAACCACACTCAAACACAAATAGAACAACTGCTAACCCAGGTTAAACATGCTCTACAGTAGCACCACAGGCGCAGGAAAAGACTTAGTGCTACTTCACGGATGGGGATTTAATTCAGATCTTTTTAACAATCTGATTAATCTCTATCAAGATCAATATCGTATTACCAAAATCGACTTACCAGGTCATGGTAGAAGTGCTGACATTGCCGGTGGGATTGATAATTGGTGCCATGAAATAATTAAAATTTTGCCTGAAAATCCTATCTTATTAGGATGGTCTTTAGGCGGACTATTGGCCATTCATATTGCTACTCAAATCAAAATATCTCGATTAATCCTAGTGGCCTCAAGCCCGAATTTTGTACAAAATAATAATTGGGAGTTTGGCATTGATGCTGATCATTTTAGGCAATTTTCTAATACCTTAGAACTCAACCTTTCTAAAGGCTTAAAGCGATTTGTTAGTCTTCAAACAAAAGATAAGGTTCAAATCAAAAGTCTTAATCAATCGATTGATGTCCTACCTGCGTCGAAAAACGCGCTCAACCAGGGGCTAAAGATATTGCTTAACACTGATCTAACTCAGCAGTTTTTAGCGCTGAATATTGATAAAAAAATCATTTTGGGTGATAAAGACACCTTGGTACCTAGCACAATTGCGCATTGGTATCAGCAGCAATCCATCGATACAATCGTATTAAATACTGGACATATGCCATTTTTACATTCAGATTTTAAATTATGAATACAGACAAATCAATTGCACCAAAATTACTGATCATTTTTACCTTGTTTTGGCTAGCATTAGCAGTCAGCCCAGTTTATAGAGATATTTGGATTGCAGAAAATCTCATCTTATTAATTAGTCTTTATTTTTTAATTACTGGTTATGCGAGATTTCATTTTAGTAATACTGCGTATTATTTAATTTTCAGCTTTTGTATTTTGCAAACAATTGGCGCTTATTACAGCTATGCAGAAGTTCCAATAGGCAATTGGGTTGCTCAAATTTTAGATTTAAACCGCAATCATTTTGATCGCTTAGTACACTTTTCTTTTGGTTTTTTAATTGTATTACCTTTTAAAGAAGCGCTCACTAGATTTGTCACGTTTGCCAATCGTAAAACACAACATTTCGTACTTATTACGCTTCTTATTGGTATTGGTGCTTGCTATGAAATAGTCGAATGGTGGTACGCTGCTTTATTTGAACAAACATTACAAGCTAACGCCTTTTTAGGCTCGCAAGGAGATATCTGGGATGCTGAAAAAGACGTTTTGCTTGCGGGCATTGGTGCATGGAGCTATTTGGTATTTTTTGATCGAGCATCTGATTGATGCGGGTTTTTCTTTGAATCAAGACGACAAACATAACCCTCAGCATCGCCATAATCAAAAAAACTCCAGTATCGATCATGTGGATTTTCAACTTTACTGGCGTGTTTAATTGGACACCAAATTCTCTCAGTAAGTGATGCTAATTCTGCTACATAGCTCAATAGACCGTTTGCATAGCCACAATACACGCAATTAATTTTTTCAAAAATATTTAAATAGCCCAGCTTGTGTCGATCAATAACAAGATAATCACTACGTCTAACTCTTTCAATTTTGTAAATGGGAAAACATATCCGCTGATACAAAAAAGCAAAAATATCTAGCAAAATCAAAGGAACGATCATGGCATAAATAAAAGGTGCTGTCAAAATATACAGCGGATTAGCACCTACCAAGTAACGTAAAGCACCGGTTTTTAATTGCTTATGTGCGCGATGTAGAGTCTTTTCAAAAATAACTTTGTTTTTATGGAATTGATAATCAAACTGCATTCTTTTTTGTTTAGCGTCTAGTTCTAGTTTTTGTTTGATTTGAGTAAACTGATCAATCAGATGCTGAAGCGGTGTATTAGGCATAGTTAAAAAAATAATCGTTAAAAATGATATTGATTTTAACTGACTATATTACTGCTGTGACTATCTATATAGCCACTCTTTGAGTATAATTTCTGCATAAGTAGCAAATATTGGAGAAAACCATGAGTGTAATTGTTGGTGTTATTATGGGTTCAAAATCAGATTGGCCAACTATGAAGCATGCAGTTGATATGCTAGAAGAATTTGGTGTAGCTCACGAGGTGCAAGTAGTGTCTGCACATCGTACGCCTGATCTAATGTTTGAATACGCAAGTACTGCCAGTGATCGTGGCCTTAAGGTAATTATTGCCGGTGCTGGTGGCGCAGCGCATCTTCCAGGAATGGTAGCTGCCAAAACTATTGTGCCTGTTCTGGGTGTGCCAGTTCAATCACGTGCCCTTAGTGGTCAAGATTCTCTACTCTCTATTGCTCAGATGCCTGGAGGCATTCCAGTCGGCACATTGGCAATTGGCGAAGCAGGTGCTAAAAATGCCGGTATTTTAGCTGCACAAATTATTGCCAATGAAGATACAGCGGTTCGAGCCAAGGTGAGCGCGTTCAGAGCGCAACAAACCCAAGATGTGCTAGACAACCCCAACCCTAGCATATAACAAATGAAGATCGGCGTACTTGGCGCAGGCCAGCTCGGCAGAATGATGGCTATATCTGGTTATCCTCTTAATCATCAATTTGGATTTTCTGGTCAAACGAACAAAGAACCTTCTGCATTACTTGGACACATGTTTGCATCAGAGGATAATCCAGATCACATTGAATCTTTAGTAGCATTTGCCGATGTTATTACTTATGAAAGTGAAAATACTGATGTTGAAATGGTTAGGGAGATTAATAAAGATATTCCAGTATATCCTGGCGAAAAATCTTTATTTACTTCGCAGCATCGCGGACGTGAAAAAGCGCTGTTTAACCAACTAAATATTCCTTGCGCTCCTTATCAAGTGATCAATTCGATCACTGACCTTGAGCAGGCCCTAACTTATATTGGATTGCCTGCTATCTTAAAGACTGCCACTGAAGGCTATGACGGCAAAGGTCAGTTTTTAATACGCAGTGCAGACCAAATTAAAGCAGCCTTTGAAAGCATGAAAGGCGCTGAATCAATACTTGAAGGGTTTGTTAATTTTAAACGTGAGCTTTCCTTAATTGCTGTTCGCGGTATTGATAACGATCATAAATATTATCCGCTGGTGGAAAATATCCATCATAATGGCATATTAAGATTAACGATTGCGCCTGCTCAAGATATTGACCCTAGAGTGCAAAAAACTGCTGAACATTACATGCAAACCTTGCTCGATGAAATGAACCACGTAGGCGTGCTCACTATTGAGTTATTCGATACTGAAAATGGACTGGTGGTTAACGAAATGGCTCCACGTGTGCATAATTCTGGACATTGGAGTATTGATGGCGCTAATACTTCTCAGTTTGAAAACCATATTCGCGCCATTAGTGGCATGCCACTAGGTGATACAACATCAATTCACAATTATAGCGCGATGATTAATATTATTGGCAGAACTGGACCGACTCAGATTGCACTCAATATGCCTAATGCACACTTACACTTGTACGATAAAGCTGAGCGAGAAAACAGAAAGCTTGGTCACATCAACATTACAGCTGACTCATTATCAGAGCTTGAGCATAGCATTCAACAACTTAAAGACTTTCTACCCAACTAACATTTACTACTAGGATTTATTACTATGTCAGAACAATACAATTGGCCTTCATCAATGCTTTACCACCCAACTGGCGATCCAATTAGTATCAAGCCTATTGATAATAACGAGTCCTTTGGCACTGATGAATTAGAAACTTTTATCGGTGGTCCAATTGGCCACATCAAACTTGATAATGGCATGCTGGTGATTAATGACAAAGGAAAAGAAATGAACCTGCCTATTAATGAAATGGCTAGTAAAAATGGCTACTCTTTATACGGAAATTTAATTTTTGTACCAAAAATTATTCCAGCAGAGCCCGTTAAGTTCGATATAAAAAACCTCTAGATATTACTAAAAAGATCTATGATATTAGCCAAATTCTTTTTCTAAATAGTCTTTAATAACTGCGGATTCATACATCCAGCTAACCTGTCCATTTTCAGTAATCTTTAAACAAGGCACCTGAACTTTACCTCCCTCTTTTAACAACTCTTCTCGGTACCGACCACCTTGAGTTTGTGCATCTCGAGTAACGATTTTAATGTTCAAACCTCTGATTACCCTTCTACTCATAATACAAAACGGACAAGCAAAGAATTGATATAGTTCAATATTTGCTGCTTTTTTATCAGCAATTGTTTGAGCTTGTGCATCTCTTTTAACTTTCTTAACAGGAATTAATCGACTAACAAGTGCAATCAAACTCCCTAATCCATTTCTAAAAGCTTTTAATAATAATTTCATAGTCTTATTTCCTATTTTTATAAGCGGTTAAAGTATTTTCTAACAAAGTGGCAATGGTCATGGGTCCAACACCCCCAGGTACCGGTGTTATCCAGCTGGCCTGTTCAGCGGCTGCATCAAAATCAACATCGCCCACTAACTTGCCGTTTTCTAGTCGGTTAATGCCTACATCAATCACCACAGCACCTGGTTTGATCCAGTCTCCCTGGATAATCTGAGGAACACCTACTGCAGCAACAACAACATCTGCACGACGCAGTTTGCCTGATAAATCTTGAGTTTTACTATTGCAGATCGTTACGGTAGCACGAGCATTTAAAAGCTCCATTAGCATCGGCCTGCCAACAATATTAGACGCGCCAACCACGACGCAATCTTTACCTGCCAAATCAATACCTGTTGTTGCCAGCATAGTCATAACACCCTTGGGAGTACACGGACGCAAATAAGATTTGTTTTGCATAAGTTTGCCAATATTTTCACTATGAAAACCATCCACATCCTTTTGCGGAGAAATAGTCTCAATAACCAAGTTAGCATCCAAATGCTTAGGAAGTGGCAGTTGCACCAAAATGCCGTCAATCCTATCGTCATTGTTTAGGCGCACTACCTCATCTAACAATTGTTGCTGGGTAATCCCTGCCGGTTTATTAATTTTTTCTGAATAAAATCCAACTTCCTTACAAGCGTTATCTTTGTTGCGGACATATACTGCAGATGCTGGATCATCACCCACTAATATTACCGCCAACCCAGGCGCTCGTTCTAAAGTTTTAACCTGTTGTGCAATATCTTTGCGTAAGTTTTGGGCAATTTTCTTGCCATCAATAATTTTCATATTTATTCTTTATTTAAACATTGTGTTGCCATTGCCTCTCTTACCTTATCTAAATCTGCTTGTGTATCAACCCCAAACCCTGTTTGGGCACATGCAACAGCCACATGAACATCAAAACCTTCATCCAGCACAGTAAGTTGCTCGAGTTTTTCAACTTGCTCGAGTCGAGAGCTGTCCATATTTAAATATTGCTTTACAAACTCTGCTCGATAAGCATAAATACCGATATGCTTAAAGCACAGTGATAAATCAAAATCTTGCTCATCCCTAAAATAAGGAATCGGCGCTCGCGAAAAATACAAAGCCTTACCTCGCTGATTAAAAACCACTTTAACGCAATTTGGATCTAGATATTGAGCCCTATCAACAACCTGTTCACACAAAGTTGCCATTTGCATTTGACTGACAGTAAGATTGTTAGCAACCTGGTCAATCACACTCGGATCTAGCATAGGCTCATCACCCTGCACATTAACCACAATCTCATCATTAGCGATATCAAGCTGAGTTAACACTTCGGAAATTCTTGCTGTACCAGAATTATGATTTTTGCCAGTCATGCAAACTGTTGCACCAAATTGCTCAGCGGTTATTTGAATACGTTCATCATCTGTTGCAATAACCACCATAGAGGCACCACTCTTACAAGCATTTTCATAAGTATGCTGAATCAACGGTTTACCATGAATGTCTTGAAGTAATTTCGCCGCCAGCCTGCTAGATGCATAACGAGCTGGGATAATGACACTAAAATTCATGAATTAATCTAGCTTTCTGGCTTCTTGTTCAAGTAAAACTGGAATGCCGTCATCTATTGGATAGGCTAAACCGCTCGCCTCACAAACCAATTCATCGCCTACTTGCTTCAAAGGCGCTTTAGATTTTGGGCAAACAAGAAGTTTTAAAAGTGCTTCATCAATCATATTTTTGCTGCTAAGTTGGTTAAAAAATCCTTGTCAATATTTAGATCAGTCGCTAAGTAATACATCTTATCATTGGCAAAGTCTCTACATTTTACCCAATCTTTAGCACTCATTATTATTGGATGATTGTCATCAAATTCCAGATCTTTTGCTTGATATGAATAATGATCCTTAAACGCATGTTTTTGCACCTTAATATCTAGCTGATCCAGAGTTTTAAAAAAACGTTCTGGATGACCAATACCAGCCACACCGTGGCATATTTGCTGACTAAAAAAGTCCAAAGGTTTTTGCTCACCCGTTACCAAATTTACAAAATAACTTGGCTGTATCTGGGCGCTAAATTCTCCAGGGAATACTGATCCATTATTAACAACAAAATCAACAGTGCTTAGCCGACTTACAGCCTCTCTAAGTGGTCCAGCAGGCAAAAAGAAACCATTGCCAAAACGTCTATGGCCATCAACAACTGCAATCTCAATTGCTCTACCCATAGCATAATGCTGTAATCCATCATCGCTAATAACCAGATCAACATGATGCTGACTAATTAGATCATTAACCGCCTTGGCTCTATCTTTATTCACCATGACTGGCACACTCGTTAGAGTAGCAATCAAAAGCGCCTCATCGCCCGATAAAGCGACACTCGTGTGCTCGTCAACTAACAGACTCCCTTGCGCATGAGCACCACCATAACCTCTAGACACCACTCCAACTCGTTTTTTTTGCTGCTTAAAATACTTAACAAGCTTAATAACAACAGGTGTTTTTCCACTGCCGCCAACTGTAATATTGCCCACTACCACGACAGGAATTTTAAAACCGTGGACTTGCAATACTCCCCATCGATATAACAATCGACGCAGTGCACTTAATACATAAAAAACAAGCGAAACCGGCCATAGGCAATAATTAGCAATGCCTCGAGTGTTTAAATCCATTAGAGTTTATCTAAAACATTCACTTTTATTGTCATATTTTTTCTCACTAAATCTAAGCACACCAGCAGAGATTGTCAAAATAAGAATAGAGACGACCATAATTAATAAATTATATTTATCAGTCGACATTAGCGCTTTCATATCAATTACCATAAAGCGAGTAATAGCTGTAATGGCAATAAATATTAAGAAAATCACTGGCAAACGGTGTGTTTTGAAATAAATACCAGTCATAGCACCCAATTCTAAATAAATAAACAATAACAGAATATCTTGCAAAGAAGCAAAGCCAGACTCATGCTGCATAATAATTAAATATTCGCCGATGGCTGACCAAACAATAGTGGCGCCAATGACAAACAAGCCTACAATATGAAAAGCTTCAATTAAAACATCTCCTAATTGATCAATCTTACCTTTGAATGTTATCTTCTCCATTTCCTTCCCCTTGTATTTAGTGATTCATAAAGTGCTAATTATGACAAAATATCACCACCATGAGTATTGAATTTGACATTTCTAACCAGTATTTGCGCTCTAATCGCAAAAAAGGCTTTATTTCCTTTATTTCTGGCGTCTCTATGGTTGGGCTTATTCTTGGTGTTATGACACTAATCACCGTTTTATCAGTCATGAATGGCTTTCATAAGGAATTACGCGATCGTGTGCTCAGTGCGATTTCTCATTCATATATTAGCGAACATAGCGGAGTGTTAACAAACTGGCAGGATTTGCAAATTCAAATTAATCAGCATCCAGACGTCATTAGCTCATCGCCCTATATTGAGCAATATGCTTTATTGAGTGCAGTTAATGGCGCTCAAGGTATTAGCATTCGAGGCATCATTCCCAAATGGGAAAAACAAACCTCTATTTTGCTAGACAAAATAAAATCTGGTGCTAGTGAACTTTCTAAAGGTGATATTTTAATTGGCTCTGGATTAGCAAAACAACTTGGCGTTCAAGTGGGAGGTAAAGTTACCCTGTTAACCCCTAAACTCTCTTCCAATATTATGGGCGTACAACCTCGATTTAAGCGCTTTACCGTAACTGGAATATTTGATGCGGGTATTAACGAATATGACAATAATTTAGCTTTTATTGAGCTTAATCAAGCTCAAAAACTATATTCGATGAAAGGTCAAGTATCTGGTATTCGTCTTAAAGTAGCCGATTTATTTCAAGCTAAGAGGGTTACGAAAGAGGTTGTTGCTAATTTAGGTAGCGAGCAATATTATGGCATTGACTGGACACGACAAAAGGCAAATTTTATCAGGGCACTTGAGCTTGAAAAACAAATGATTGGCGTGGTTTTGTCGCTCATTATCGCAGTTGCTGCTTTTAACATTGTTTCTATGATGGTGATGGTAGTTACAGATAAAACTGCTGATATTGCTATTTTGCGAACCCTAGGCATGACACCGAAGCGTATAGTTAAGATATTTTTTTACCAAGGTTTGAGCATTGGCTTAATTGGCATTACAATTGGTTTGATATTGGGCGTGTTATTGTCTCTTAACATTGAGGCTATTATCAGTAGTATTGAGACCATGCTTGGATTTGAATTCTTTCCGAAAGAAGTTTTTTATATTAACCGCTTCCCTTCTGAAGTCCACCTAAATGATGTTGTTACAGTTGCAATTGGCGCATTTATACTTGTCTTACTAGCATCAATTTACCCTGCTAAACGTGCAGGAAAAATCACAATTGCGAAGGTATTAAGCCATGAGTAGTCTTATTAAGTGTCGTGATATTAACTATCAGTACCGTGACGGCACTCGACATAACCAAATCATCCAACATCTCAATCTTGACGTGCTGGCAGGTGAATCTATTGCGATTCTTGGGCAATCCGGTTGTGGTAAATCAACCCTACTTAACTTATTAGGTGGCATTGATCAACCTGACAGTGGAAAGATCATTATTAATAATACCGATATAAATTCGCTAAACGAAACACAGATGACAAATTTTAGAGCGAAAAACCTCGGCTTTATTTATCAATTCCATCATTTACTTAAAGACTTTAGCGCTTTAAAAAATGTCATGATGCCACTACTCATCCAAGCGGATGCGCATGCTCAAAATAAAGCCATGCAAATGCTAGGCAAAGTAGGTCTCGAGGACAGGGCCAACCATCTTCCTAGTGAATTATCAGGAGGAGAACGCCAAAGAGTAGCGATTGCTCGAGCACTTATCGCTCAACCAAAATGTTTACTAGCCGATGAGCCTACAGGGAATTTAGATCGCAAAAACGCCCATGAGGTTCTCGATCTAATGTTAGCCTTAAATCAGACACATAAAAACTCGATAATTATTGTCACTCATGATGAAAATATTGCTGCCAGAATGCAGCGAGTCTTAGTACTCGAAGAAGGACGGTTTAGCGAATAGCAGAACTTTTTCTAGTAAGTGTATTGTGATCATCAACATAACACAAGTTTGGTGCATAGTTTTTAACCTCACACTCATCATAGCTTGCATAAGAAGCAATAATTAGTAAATCGCCAACAGCTGCTTTATGAGCAGCAGCGCCATTCACCGAGATAACACCACTATTTTCTTTGCCACGAATGGCGTAAGTTGTAAAGCGATTACCGTTCGCAATATTGTAAATCTGAATTTGCTCAAAAGCACTAATACCTGCCGCATCTAACAATACTCCATCAATCTCACAAGAGCCTTCATACTCAAGCTCTGATGCGGTCGTTGTAACACGGTGAAGCTTAGATTTTAAAAAGGTTCTTTGCATCAGGGTTAACTGAGTAGTTGAATCATAATTCCGGCAGCAATAGCTGAGCCAATCACACCTGCAACATTCGGCCCCATTGCATGCATAAGCAAGAAATTGTGTGGGTTAGACTCTAAGCCAATCTTGTTAGAAACACGAGCAGCCATTGGCACTGCAGAAACACCTGCAGAGCCGATTAAAGGATTAATTTTATTCTTGCTAAATAAGTTCATTGTTTTAGCCATTAACAAACCACTTGCTGTACCAATAGCGAAAGCAACCATACCCAACACCAAAATACCTAAAGTTTCTGGTTGCAAGAATTTATCTGCCATAAGCTTTGAGCCAACTGCCAAACCTAAAAAAATTGTTACAATATTAATCAATGCATTTTGCGTGGTGTCACTTAAACGATCAACCACACCTGATTCTTTCATTAAATTACCAAAAGCAAACATACCAAGTAACGGCGCTGCATCAGGTAGTAGTAAGGCCACCAACATTAATAGCATAATTGGAAAAATAATCTTTTCAGCAGTTGAAACTTCGCGCAACTGTACCATTTCTATTTGACGCTCTTTTTCAGTTGTTAAAGCGCGCATGATTGGTGGCTGAATAAGCGGCACAAGCGCCATATATGAGTAAGAAGCGACAGCAATAGCACCTAACAACTCTGGCGCCAGTTTGCTGGCCACGTAAATACTAGTAGGACCATCTGCGCCACCAATAATACCGATCGCTGCTGCATCTGTTAGACTAAAATCAAACACACCTATGGCTGTTAGCCCCATAGCGCCAAGAACTGTGGCAAAAATACCGAATTGTGCTGCAGCCCCTAGTAATAATGTCTTAGGGTTCGCCAATAATGGGCCAAAGTCAGTTAATGCTCCGACTCCCATAAAAATAATTAAAGGAAAGGCGCCAGATTCAATACCTATGACGTAAAACATGTGCAAAATACCGTTTCCTTCTGCAATACCAGCACCGGGAATATTGGCTAAAATCGCACCAAAACCAATCGGTAACAACAATAAAGGCTCAAATTTTTTGACAATTGCTAAATAAAGTAATAACACGCCCACCAAAAGCATAAGCGCTTGGCCCCATGCGATTTGATACAAGCCTGTGTTAAACCATAATGAATTTAATTGTTCCATAATAAGTTCTGGTTAGTTAAGCTAGAGATAGTAGAGCTTGGCCCACAGTCACCGAGTCACCTTCCTTAATGTTAATTTCTGTTACTACGCCACTTCTAGCAGCTTTGATCTCTGTTTCCATCTTCATCGCTTCTAGAATAACTAAAACATCGCCTTCATTAATTTTTTGATTAGGTGCCACCATAACTTTCCAAATATTACCTGACAAAGGTGCGCCAATCGCTTCACCACCTGTTTTTGGGATGTCGCTAACAATCTCTTTCTCAGCTACCGGTGCTGGCATTCTTGCGTCAGAAGAAGCTTTCATAGAGGTAACATCACCGCCTGCAGAGACATCAACTGTATAAGAGTTACCCTTAAATGAGACAGTATAGGTACCTTCTTCACTATCTGGAGCAACACAGTTGTTAGCATCTTGAGGTACTGGCTCAAAGAAATCAGGATTGTTGCGATTCTCCAAGAACGAAATACCAACCTGAGGAAACAAGGCGTACGTCATTAAATCATCAATTTTATTGGTTGCTAGCTGAATATCTTTCTCAGCTACAATTTTGTCAAACTCTTGCTCCAAGATATGCATTTCTGGTGCAATATTATCAGCAGGTCGACATGTAATCGGCTCAGAACCTTTAAGCACTTTTGCTTGTAATGCTTGATCAACTGGTGCAGGTGTCGCACCATATTCACCCTTAAGCACTCCCGCTGACTCCTTGGTAATGGTTTTGTAACGCTCACCAGTTAATACATTAAGCACCGACTGCGTACCAACGATTTGAGAAGTGGGCGTTACCAAAGGGATATAACCTAAATCTTTACGCACACGTGGAATTTCTGCCAAGACTTCGTCCATTTTGTCTGCTGCATTTTGCTCGCGCAACTGGTTCTCCATATTAGTCAACATCCCGCCTGGTACTTGAGATAATAAAATACGCGAATCAACCCCTTTTAAAGAACCCTCAAATTTTGCATACTTACAACGAACTGGTCTGAAGTATGCATCAATTTCTTCTAATTTTTCTAAATCAAGGCCTGTTTTTCTAGGACTATTTTCCAATATAGATACAACAGAATTAGTAGCAGAGTGGCCATAAGTCATACTCATTGAGCCAATGGCTGTATCAACACGATCAATTCCTGCCTCAACAGATTTAATAATAGTTGCTGTAGAAAGACCTGTTGTAGCATGTGCATGGAGTTGAATTGGAATATCTACAGCCTCTTTAAGTTGTTTAACCAAATCATAGGCAACATAAGGCTGTAATAATCCAGCCATATCTTTAATACATAAAGAATGTGCACCCATGTCTTCAATTTGCCTAGCCATATCTAGCCAAGTTTGTGTATTGTGAACAGGACTAACAGTATAAGAAATAGTTCCTTGTGCATGCTGATCTAACTTAACCGCCTGATCAACAGCTGTTTTTAGATTTCTGACATCGTTCATTGCATCAAAAATTCTAAAAACACCCACGCCATTCTTTGCACAACGATCCACAAATTTGCGAACCACATCGTCACTATAATGGCGATAACCTAATAAATTTTGACCGCGCAACAGCATTTGCTGTGGCGTATTTGGCATGACTGCTTTAATTTCACGAATACGATCCCAAGGATCTTCGCCCAAATATCGAATACAAGAATCAAATGTGGCACCGCCCCAAGACTCTACTGACCAATAACCAATCTTATCAAGCTTATCAGCAATTGGCAGCATATCATCAATGCGCATTCGTGTTGCAAATAAAGACTGGTGTGCATCTCTAAATACTAATTCTGTAATTTCTACTTTTTTATTTTCAGCTTTAGTTGGCTTTTTTGTCATATTTTTTAAAAAATTTAGCATGATCCTTATGCTCCTCTATGCATCTTGATTGCTTGCTCGATCACAAATTTTGTTTCTTCATCAATTTCTTGCTCAAGCGTTGTTACCTGATCAACATTCTCTATTTTGTCAGCAATTCTATCCTGAAGCTTTTGAATAACAAATGACATCAATTTAGTTACAAAGACCAGTAATGTTAAAAACAAGAAAACAAACCCCATGCCAAACATAGTTAAGTTTAACGCTTGCGTTAAAAGATCTGCTTGTTCCATAATTACTACCTCTATATTAATTTGGTACCGATGGACGGGGTCGAACCGTCACTCCGTGAGGAACCGGATTTTGAATCCGGCGTGTCTACCAATTCCACCACATCGGCAATAAACTGTTTTTTTACTTATGTCTAAAAGTAATTCTACCCTTGGTTAGATCATAAGGTGTCATTTCAACTGTTACTTTATCTCCAGGCAAAATACGAATGTAATGTTTACGAATTTTTCCAGAAATATGCGCTAAAACACTATGGCCATTCTCCAACTCAACCGTAAAAGTTGTATTAGGTAGCTTTTCTTTGACCACGCCTTCTAACTCAATGTAATCGCTTTTTGACATAAATAATATATATTCAAACTAAGTAAATTGTGGAATTTTACCCGAATCCAGAGTTGCTGTCAGAAAAACCTAAAGACTCTTCGTAATTTGAAATAAGCTATAATTAAGCTACTTTTAACCATCGTTAACTACAAATGCAATTAAGTTTTGAATTTTTCCCGCCAAGAACAGACCAGGGCAAACATAATCTAAAACAAGTTCGTCAGGAATTATCCTCAGTTCAGCCACACTATTTTTCCACAACATTTGGTGCTGGAGGAACTACACAAGAAGCTACTTTAGAAACGGTATTGGACATCCAAGCGAATGATAAAGTCTCTGCAGCACCTCATCTATCTTGTATTGATTCTGAAAAATCTAAAATTTTAACCTTGCTAAATCAATATAAATCAGCTGGCATTAATCGCATTGTTGCTCTGCGTGGAGACATCCCTTCTGGGGTACGCGACATTGGTGATTTTCATTATGCTAGCGAATTGGTTTCTTTTATTCGTCATGAATTTAATGACTACTTTCATATTGAGGTAGCCGCTTATCCAGAAATGCATCCGCAAGCCAAGAATATAAATACTGATATGCAGCATTTTGCCAATAAAATGAAAGCTGGCGCTGATAGTGCTATTACACAATATTTTTACAATATAGACGCCTATCTTAGATTTATAGACGATGTACAAAAATTAGGTGTTGATGCGCCTATAACACCTGGCATTATGCCCATTACTAATCATGATCAATTACTCCGATTTTCCAATATGTGTGGCGCAGAAATTCCACGTTGGATTGAAAAACGGTTAGCAATTTTTGGCGATGATTTAGAATCTTTGTCTGCTTTTGGTTTGGATGTTGTTAATAATCTATGTGACCAATTAAAAGCGCAAGGTGTAGAGAGTTTCCACTTTTATACCATGAACAAATCTCAACCTTCTTTAGCTTTAGTCAAAAATTTACTATAAAACTTTAATGTGATTGTTGATTACTAATCCAACTTTGAAGTTCATTAAGCGGTCGCTTATCCTGCTCATGACAACACTTTTCAAGCGCCGCTAAACGCTCACCAAGTTGTGAAAAAACTAGCTGATAATGCTGGTTTTTTACCTCCTCTTTATACAGTTTTGACTTGAGAGCGGCGACAACCGTCATGAGCGCTTGCTCATTGGCCTGTTTAGCAGCATCTGCCGCACCCGCTTTATACATAGCGTCTGCCTTAATTTGCTGTATTTTTTTTAAATGCACTTCTTGCTCTGTATTTAGATTGTAAGTAGGATAAGCTAATCGAATACTATCAGTAGTTACATAGCCTTCATGGGTTTGTAATTTACCAGAATTAATTTGTGCTTGAATATTAGAGCGACTAACGCCCAATCGACGTGCAGCCTGAGAAACACTTAATTTAACCATATGACTTTTTTCCCTATAAAACAATATTATTTTATTGCCTACTAAATTAATCAACTTTTACTTAATTGTCAAGTGTATCGTCTTATTCTAATACTGATGCAATAGCTTGGTCGCTGATGTCTGGAGTCACAATTATTTGCTGAAAACCACATGTTTGTGCATAAGATTTAGTTCGCGCACTTAACACAATAAGCGGGTAATTTTTAATACTATCCAGCTGTCCTGTCTGCTTTGCCAATACTATTAAACCATCTAAATTTTCATTACTAGTCACACTGACAAAACCCTTCGAACCTGATAAAAAAACATCTAAAGACTTTTGGTGTTGTTCGCTTAACGAGCAAATAACCCGGTCATAAACCTGGGCATACTCAACAGTGTTATCGTTTTTTTCAAAACCAATCCTTAAGGTTTCTCGCCCACCTCTACCTCTAAAAATTAAGATTTTCTTATCTCGTAAGCAGGATACAGAATCAAGCGCTAATAGCGCCTCACTAGAAGGATTTTTTTTAGGAAAGTCGTCTACTTCAATATGATAATCGTTCAGTTTTTTAGCTGTTGCAACGCCTACTGTGAAAATCGCTGAATAGGTAATTTTCTTCAAAATCTCTAATCCAAATTCCACAGCATTAGCGCTAATAAAAATCACCGCATCATAATGCTTACACTTAACTTTCGCCTTTAATGCTTGAATTTCCAGCGTTGGAAATAATAAAGGCTGGTGTCCGCTATTAGTCACCAAAGCTTTAAGTGCAGCCACTTGGGTCAACGGTCGAGTGAGCAAAACAGATGTCATTTAATAGCCTAAAATTTCTGCAATGGTTCGCAGTTTATCCAAGGTATCACTTTCTGCTTGATTGCAAATAAGTACAGTGCGAGTATTTATTTTGGAAATTTTTTCAATATTGGCTCGCATTTTCTTGTCATCACCATCTCCTTGGAGATGAAAAACAGGTTGGTGCGTATAATACAAATATCGGCCCATAGCTTTAGCACTTTTTAGCTTGGATTCGTATTGAATGGTTGATTGAAATGACAAACGATAATTTGATAATAAATTCATAACTTCATTGCTAGGTGGTTGATCCAACTCAACAGATAAAGTAAATAAGGTCTGATACAACTCAACAGTGCTTAACAATTTTCGTAGTGTTTCAACATCGAGAAGTTGCTCTGGCTGAATAGTCAATACTAGTTCAAATTCCTCATCTGAATCTTCTAACTCCTCAAAAATAAGCTCTAAGTCCTCTTCACTATCAATGGGCAAAGATAAAGCTTTAAATAGGGCTGAATAATAATCAAATCGCCATTCAGTGGGCAGATCCTCAGGATAAAAATCATCAACTAAATCTAATCCATGGCGACCAATTAAAAACTCTGTTTTACTCATCTTGTATTACTTGCCCTTTATAATAAACAAAAATTTAACAAAAAATCAATATGCCCGATATTCTACTACCAATTATTGCTTTACTAGCAGGTTTTGCACTTTTAATTTGGAGTGCGGATGAATTCACTGAAAATGGCGCAAAAATTGCTAATATTTTTAAAGTTTCGCCTTTAATTATCGGTCTATTAATTTTTGGATTTGGCACGTCCGCACCCGAAATGCTAGTATCAGGCTTGGCTGCGATAGACGGCAATACTGGCTTAAGCATTGGCAACGCTGTCGGCTCTAATATTTTCAATATTGCTTTAGTACTGGGCGTTAGCGCCATCATATCACCAATTGAAGTACGGGGTGATATCCTCAAAAAAGAATGGGTGTTTTTAATGATTGCTACGCTGATTGCCGGATTATTACTCTGGGATCTTCGTCTAGACGCAATCGATGGATTAGTGCTAATCACTCTATTGGTTTTATTTTTAACCTACACTTTTAAGATGTCAAAAAACAATCAAAATCATGAATTTGATGAATTTGAACAAACTATTGATAAAAGCCAAACAACCAAAACATGGGCAATGCTTTTGATTGGCTTAATTGTTTTAATTTCAAGTGCAAAATTAGTTGTTTGGGGTGGTGTTGAAGTGGCACAAGCATTTGGCGTGTCCGACTTAATTATTGGATTAACTGTTGTCGCACTTGGTACTAGTTTGCCAGAGTTGGCTGTTTCTATTGCTAGTGTTTTGAAAAAACAGTTTGAGATGGTTGTTGGCAATGTTATTGGCTCAAACCTCTTTAATACTATTGCTGTGCTTGCTATTCCTGGCCTTATTCATCCTTCTGATGTCGCACTAGAAGTGATTGAGCGTGACTACCCTATTATGTTGTTATTAACTGTTTTACTCTTTATCGTTTCTTATAAATTTAGCAAAAAACACATTATCAATCGTTTTGAAGGCTTTGCCTTGGTCAGTGTTTTTAGTTTTTATATGTGGCAATTATTTTGAATTTTGAATTTACGCACGAATCACAAACCATTGCTTTTGCAAAAAAGCTGGCCATTTGCACGCAAACTAATCAGCAAGCTATTATCATTTATTTAGAGGGTGATCTAGGCGCAGGAAAAACTACTTTTGCAAGAGGATTTATCCAATCTTTTGGCTTTGATCGCGTTAAAAGCCCAACCTATTCATTAGTAGAAAGTTATATCAATGATGTGATTAATATTCATCATTTTGATTGTTATCGACTAAGCGATCCAGAAGAGTTAGAATATATCGGAATTCGTGAATATTCAAAACCTGGACATATTCAGCTTATTGAATGGGCTGATCTTGGTGCAGGAATGATCCCATCAGCCGATTTAGTTATTAGTATTAGCGGCGAAGATAACAACAGACTCTTAACTTTAAATGCCAAGAGTGATACAGGCAAACAACTCTTACAATGCATCGATTAATCAGTCTGTTAATCGGCTTGTTTTTTCTCAGTAGTGCTTTTGCTGACAATCGTACCACTCTTCATGATTTTCGCTTTTGGAGCTCCCCTGAGCGCACAAGGATTGTGATCGATGTCGATCAAGGCGTTAGATTCTCTATTAACCAACAGCAAAATCAATTTACCTTAAGCATTCGCAATGCAAAGTTATTAAAAGACACTTACAAAAAGCTATTTTTCACTGATCAACGTATTAAGAAAACACGCGTTAAACGAGACAAAACTACTTATCGATTTAAATTTAGCTTGCACCATCAATATCAAATCAAAAGCTACACTTTAAAACCAAACGATAAATATCGTCATCACCGTTTAGTGGTTGATTTACACGACCAAAAAGATCAAGGCATTAAAGCAATTAAAAAGTCTAAAAAACCGATTCTTAAAAAACCAACTAGCACACAGCACGCAAGCAAAATCATTCTCATCGATGCTGGACACGGCGGTGAAGACCCTGGTGCAATTGGCTACAAACGCTCGCAAGAAAAACGCATCACACTAAGTATTGCTAAAAAACTAGCTAAAAAAATTAACGCCACACGTGGCATGAAAGCTGTCTTGACTCGCCGAGGTGACTATTACGTTAGCCTTACCAAACGCATTCGTATCGCCCAAGCCAATAAAGCCTCTTTATTTGTTTCTATTCATGCTGACGCCGTTAAAAGCAGACGTGCCAAAGGTGCTTCGGTTTACACTTTGTCAGAACGTGGCGGGTCAACTAACTTTGCACGACGTTTGGAAAAATCCCAAAATACGGTCGATCAATTTGGCATTCAGCAAAAATCTGATAGCAAAGATGAATATTTAAATAAAATTCTTTGGGATTTGTCCAGAAAAGATCGAGAAACTCAGAGTCAAAAATTAGGCGCTAAAATCTTACAACAAATGAAAAAACTAGGACCTTTGCACAAAAAAGTACCGCAAAAGGCCGGCTTTGTCGTACTTAAAACACCAGCCATTCCTTCTGTATTGGTGGAAACTGCCTTTATCTCTAATCCTGAAGAAGAGAAGCGACTTAATAGCAATAAAGAACAAGATAAAATCGCTAATGCTATCTATCAAGGCATTATTAACTACTATAAATAGCTCATTTTCAAAATTTCTAAAATTTTTAAAACTTAAGAAGAATAAGCTCTATTTCATCGAAATTTAGGCTCTATTTAAGCTCTTAATGAATATTTTTTCTTATTTTTTGAGCTATTTCTTATTACTAAAATAGCTATTTTCATTATTTCTAATTTTTTTCTTACAGTTTAAGCCTTGCTTGGCGCGTGATCTTGTTCAGGCTCTGTGTAGTCTGGATCATTCGGATTCATAAATACAAAACTATAGTCTTGACCTGCTTCGATTTGGTCAAAATCTACAACCATACCTTCAAGTAGTGCTTTTTGCTCATAAGCCAACACATATTCAACTCCGTTTGACTCTAAATGGATATCGCTATCATGACGCTCATCAAACCCCATTAGATATTGAAAGCCTTCGTCTGTTTTATCCACGGCAAAGCGAATAACCATGCCTTGGGTTTCTGGATTGTGAGTTGAAAGTGAAATTTCTTCTGCTGCTTTTTTTGTAATAGTGATCATGATGATTGCTGCTTAGTTTGTTGAATAAAATTGACAAATTGTTCAACCCATTGATTACCTGCCAGATTGCGCAAATGCGTATAGCAGGCGAGTAAATTGTACTTAACAATGCCGTCTTGCTTATTATCCACACCCACGCCGCGCAAAACCTTAAAAGCGTAGCGTGTATTGGGGCCGATGTTATCGAGTTTAGAATAATGAAATTCATGGGCAAAAATTTGATTAGATACATCTGACCAAGGATGATCTTTAGTCGGCTCTAACTTTACATAGCCTCGTCCAATTGGCTTGGATGTCATGTTTGTATTAGCATCAATCACGCCCACCATTGGATAGCTTTCACCCTTGCTACTAATTTGTTGAGTCAGATACATCAAGCCACCACATTCTGCATATGTTGGCAGTCCTTGCTCAATTTTAAGCCTGATATCTTTTAATAAGCGCTGATTGGCACTCAGCGCCTCAAGTTGCATTTCAGGAAAACCACCGCCAATAAACAAACCATCGCATTGTGGTAGTCTTTCTTCTTTTAAAGTGTTGAAATAAACAAGATCAACACCTAATTGGTTAAATTTGTCTAAATCGTCTTGATAATAAAACCCAAAACTACTGTCTTTTGCCACAGCAACTCTCAACCTAGGAGCGCTAAACTTTATATTTGGCAAGTCAGATTTTCGACGATTTTTCTCTAAATTGATAAGCTTATCTAAATCTACTTGTTCTTGAATCAAGCGAGAAGCCGTATTAATAAAACTTTGAGATTTAGGTGTTTCATTCGCAGGCATCAATCCTAGATGACGCTCATCAATCACCAACTCTTTAGAGCGACGAACCGAACCAACCACTGCAATATCAGTGTAATGCTCAATGGCTTGAATTAGTTTTGACTCATGGCGATCTCCTGCCACCTTGTTAAGGATAACGCCTGCGATATTAACGTCATTATCAAATGCTTGATAACCTTTAACTAGAGGAGCTACACCTCGAGTTATGCCAATACTATCTACAACCAATATAACTGGCAACTTCAGTAACTTGGCTAGATCGGCGTTTGCATCACCGCCGGTAACGCTCATACCATCGTACAAGCCTTTATTTCCCTCAATAATGGAAATATCGGCCATTGAATTTTTATGAATATATAGCTGGAGAATCTCAGCCTCAGTCATATTGTAAAAATCTAAATTGTAGCATGCTCGTCCACTGGCTTGAGATAACCAAATAGGGTCGATATAATCTGGACCTTTTTTAAAAGGTTGAACGATTAATTTTTGCGCTTTCAACGCGCCACAAATCCCCAGACTAACAACAGTTTTGCCTGAGGATTTGTGTGCCGCGGAAAGATAAAGGGACATAGTCTGCCCTATTGTAGTCGCTTTCTAGCTTTTATGATGTGGATCTGCCACATCATCAGCCAAGCTTTCTGGCAAGAAAGGTAGAAACTTAATCAGGTAAGTAATGGCAATTAAAGCAACTGCCATACCGCCTAAGCCTAACATGAGTTCAGGCAAGGTTGGCGTGTAAGCTGCAATACTGCCATAACCTACCAAAATCTCTTTACCTGGGAATAGCTCCATTGGATAAGCTTGTCCACCAATAATAATCACGTAAAGTTGCGCTATGCCGCCTAAGATAATCAACACCGAAGCCAAGCCTAACATAGAGCGATTGCCCTTAGTTGCCGGAGAATAAAGTAACGCTAATGGCAGCAAACCACCAAGAATGATTTGGCCATACCAGAATAACTGCGTGTAAATACCGCCATCCATTAGAATGAAGTTTTCAACGCCTGAATTTTCGGCTAAATATAAATTTCCCAAATGATAAACTGCAACAAAATACAATACTGAAGCCACAAAAACACCTAACAAATTACTAAGGCGATTAACAATAGCATCGCCTAACGCACGTTCTGTCCATTTGTAGCTTGCCATTAATACCAATACAAAAAACGCTAAGCCAAAAGCAAACGACATTACTACAAACATAGGTGCCATAATAACTGCATCATAAGCCTGACGAGCTACCAAGAATCCAAAAATTGAGCCTGTACCCGTTGTTAAAATTAGTCGCCAAGTGAAAGCAGCAATGCCCACTTTTCGGCTATATTTGTTCATGCGACGCTCAAACATCATCCATAAATAAATACCGACAATCAAGAAAAATCCGTTATATAAAATAATATTCCAAGCAAAGATAGACTCGAAATTATACTCAGTCATAGCAATAATTAAGCGATCAGGTCGGCCTAAGTCAAGTACCAATACCATTAATCCACCGGCTAACAAGGCTAAAGCCACTAGACCTGATAGGCGCGATAAGGGTTTATATATTTTTTTGTTAAAGACAGAAGCAATAGAAGCAATATTAAGCGCACCAGAGGCGGCAACAATCAAGAATAATGCAAATACATGTGGCAAACCCCAGACGATGCGGTTACTCATTCCAGTTACATAATGACCGTTATGCTCCATAAAGTAAACACTGCCTAGTGCTGCCAAAACAAAAGCGCCTAGGCCTGCAATTAACGCATAAAAACCTAGACTCTTACCTTGTGTTTGCTCGTAACGAATAATGCTCATAAACTTCTCTTAAATTCCACTATAACGTACACCTGTATTCAGATTTAAATCTGCACGAATTTGTGTACTTTGAACGTTTTTTAATGTCTGATGGATATTGCTAGTTGGATCAAGTAAATCACCAAAAATAACAGCATCACTACTCACGGCTTGCGCGCAAGCTGGCTGCTCGCCTTTGTCAACTTTGTGAACACACATTGTGCAAGACTCAACGGTTCCCTTACCACGAGGCATATGCTCTTTTTGGTCAGTAAGATCTTCATGTACAAATGAGCGTGCATCGTATGGACAAGCCATCATGCAGTAACGACAGCCAATACATCGATGTTTGTCTACCAAAACAATACCGTCTTCACGCTTCATTGAGGCATTTGTTGGGCAAACATCTACACAAGGAGGCTCTTCACAATGCTGACACATAAGCGCTAAATTACTCACTCTTTGAGTAGCTGTATCTCTGACCTTGACCTTTTTAATCCAGCCCGACTTTTGATCTCCAGTCGAATGCACTTCCCCACCCCAGCCTTGCTCCTCTTGACAGGCGTTAACCATGTCATCAATGTCAACTTCACTTAACTTATTAGCATCGATCAGCATGCCCCAGCGTTTTTCATTAGTAACAGGATCTGATTCTTTAGGATCAGCGGCAAATGTTGTTAGTGAAATACCACTAGCAACTGTAGCAACACTCGCTGTAGCAACAGTTGTATTTTTAATAAATTCACGACGATTTAACTCTTTCATTACATATCCTCCGCTGGAGTAGTACGATGACAAGAAAAACAATCTAGGCTTACGCCCACTTTTTCATGACAAGTAGAACAAAATTGATCAGGTGCGTTAACCGGAATATGCTCGCCATTTTTATCTACAGAAGTATGGCAATCAACACATTTTTGCAATTGAGTATAACCACCACGAACACCCTGACGTAAGGTCTTATCACGCTTATGTGACAATAGCTCAGGATGCATTTTACGCTGCATAATCAAGCTTGCTGCATGACTCATGCCTTCCCGCTTATGCGCTTTTTTACCATCATCCTTAAACTCATTTGCTTTTTCGCCAAGATTAGGAATGTGGTGATCTGCATGTGCTGCAGTAATACTTAGCATCACACTTAAAAGAACAATCAATAAACGACTCATACTTACTCTCTTTAAAAATTAAATCTTATTACTCACCAAGACCCATTTGAATATAGCCAGTAGGACATACATCAGCACAAATATGACAACCAACACACTTATTGTAATCTGTATCAACATATCGACCTAGAGTAGCCTTATCAGCTTTAACCTTAAAGACTGCGTCTTGCGGACAGTACATTACACAGTTATCACACTCAAAACATAGGCCACAAGACATACAGCGACCAGCTTCTGCCTGAACTTCTTCTTCAGTATAGCCGATGAGTCTCTCTTCGAAGTTGCCCAGAACATTGTCAACATCAACTAACTTATGGTTACGTGCATTGCGATCTTCATGATCAAAATGACCTAAGAATAGTTCTGTATGAGAGATTATTGATGCGTACGCGCGGTCTTCATAGTTGTGAATTGCATAGTCTGCAGTGTCTGTAGATTCGCCCGGCGTGCCGCCTTTCTTATATTCACTAGGAGACAAGTCCCACTCATCAAGTTTTTTAGCAAGGTCAAAGTAATGTACATCAACTTTATTACGTGCCTTTTGACCATTACCAGCAAGATAATCACCAATACTTTCAGCAGCAATACTTGCTTGTCCTATTGCTGTTGTTAGCAAATGTGGACGAACTACATCACCACATACGAAAAATCCTGGCTTATTTGGAACCTGGTAATTTTTGTCAGCATCAATAAATCCGTAATCATTAAAAAATGAACTATCAATACCTTCAGATTCAACACCTTGACCAATAGCAGATACAATTAACTCACACTCAATATCAAATTCTGAGCCTTCAATTGGTGTAGAACCATCTTCTTCTAAACGAACAAATCTCAATGCTGTTGCACGTCCATCAGAATTTTTAATAACTTCAACAGGGCTTAACTGACCTAAAATTTCTACACCTTCACGAGTTGCATCATCAATTTCTTCCTGTGCAGCAGGCATATCTTCGATTGTAGAACGAGTCGTTAATAACACGTCCGCACCAAGACGTTTTGAAGTATCGACAACATCATGAGCCGTATCATCAAAAATAATTCTTTCAGGACGATCTTTATCGGCTGGATTGCTTATATCGCCTAATCGACGAGCTACTGAAACAACGTCAATTGAAGTATCACCACCACCAATACAAATTACCTTGCCTGTGATATGCTGTAAACGACCTTGGTTATAGGCCTCAAGGAAAGCAACACCTGAAACACAATTCGTAGCATCGCCACCCGGAATTGGCAATGTGCGTCCTGTCCACGCTCCAATTGCAAATAAAACCGCATCATATTCTTTTTCTAATTCTTCAACCGTAACGTCAACGCCAACTTTAGTGTTCATCTTAGTTTCAACACCAGTTGCAATTATGCGATCAATCTCATGAGCTAGTACATCACGAGGAACACGATAATCAGGAATACCATACATCATCATGCCGCCCAATTGATCAAATTTTTCATATACAGTCACTGCATGACCTTGTCGACGTAATTGTAATGCAGCGGCTAAGCCACCACAACCGCCACCAATAACGGCAACCTTTTTACCAGTATCTGCCGCTTCAATTTCAAATGTATAACCTTCTTTTTTCGCATTATCACCAATAAACTGCTCAACTGCGTTGATACCAACAGTATCTTCAACTTCATTTCGATTACAGCCATCTTCACAAGGTGCAGGGCAAACACGGCCCATTACTGATGGAAATGGATTTGCATCAGTAGAGCGACGAAATGCGTACTCCTGCCATGTCATATCACCTGATGGCTTCTCCATGCCGCGAACAATATCTAACCAACCACGAATATTGTGGCCTGATGGGCAAGAGCCTTGACAAGGCGGAGTTTGTGTTACATAAGTTGGACATTTATGAGAAGTGTCTTCTTTAAAGATTTTCTGGTTCCATGGCACTGCACTTTTATCATCATCTTTAAATAATCTAAACGTGTGATTTTCACCTTTAGTAGATTGTCCGTAAGCATTCTTTTGCATAATAGTTCTCCTTGTTTTTATTCAGTTTCTGCTTCTTCTGCTATCTCAGCATCTTCCGCTTCAGTTTGTGGTTTATCCAAAATAATTGCCGAGCTTACCAACTGGTGCACACTAACAATCATGTATGGATCAAAATCAAATTTAGGTAATACTTTAGTAAACTGAGATTTACAAATGGCACAGATAGCTGCTAAAGTATTAACTCCCTCGTTCTTTTCTACTTGTTTTAGTGCCTGCATTCTTGGCATCGCACCTTTAACACGAATCTCCATTAAATCATCGGTTAAAAGGCCACCGCCTCCACCACAACAAAATGTAGATTCTTTAATTGTAGATCTTTCCATATCAATGTAATTATTACAAACCGCTTTAATTACTTCTCTTGGAAGAATAAATTGACCGCCTTCAATACCACCCATATTTGTAGCGCGAGCTACATTACAAGAATCATGAAAGGTTACCGTACGATCATCATTTTCAGACTTATCAAAATTGAGCTTTCCTCTCTGAATTAAGTCATAAGTATATTCAATAATATGTTGTGGTTGCGGGTAACGATGATCAAGCTGATTTTGCAATTTTGAGGCATATGCATCACTTGATTGAGCGCCTGCACCTACACCACTTAAAGTATTCCAAAAGCTATAAGCAACACGCCACGCATGGCCACACTCTCCCACCATAACACGAGATACTTCAAGATCTAATGCGGCTTTACGAATTCTAAGGGCTGCCTTTCGCATAACATCATAAGAGCCAATAAACATTCCAAAATTAGCTCCTTCAGAGGCATATGAACTCATTGTCCAAGTGACACCATCTTGATAAAATACCTTGCCATAGCCAATTAAGCCATCAATATGTGGCTCTGCAAAGAAATCTGCAGAAGGAGTAATGAGTAATATTTCACTACCTTTAGCATCTAATGGGTACTTAACTGGCGCACCAAAATCTTCTTCAACCTCTTCTTCAAGGTCTAATAGCGTGTCTTTTAAAGCAGGTTCTGGCAAACCAAGGTTATTACCTACAGTTAATGCTTTACCTAAAATTTGGTTACAATATTTCTGACCAATACCAATCGTGTCTAACACTTCACGTGCTGCCATAGATATTTCGGCTGTATCGATACCATACGGGCAAAAAACTGAACAACGACGACATTGAGAACATTGATGAAAATAGTTATACCAATCGTCCACCATATCATCGTCAAGCTCTTTAGCGCCAACTAGCTTAGGGAAATGCTTGCCAGCAAAAGTAAAATAACGACGATATACGCTACGGAATAAATCTTGTCGTGCAACTGGCATGTTTTTTGGATCAGAAGAACCTAAGAAATAATGGCATTTATCCGTACAAGCGCCACACTTAACACAAGAATCTAAAAAAACTTGTACTGATCGATATTTAGACTTAAGCTCTCCCATCTTATCAATGGCGACTTCCTTCCAGTTTTCAACCTTGTCACCTGGAAAACCTAAAGGATTTTGGAATTCATCAGAAGATTTAAAGGGACCCTCACCCTCCATAATCCCAGGATTTAACTCTGGAATTTCAATATATGTTGGTAACTTAGGGATATCAAATTCTTTAGCAGCCATGTTTAATTGTCCTTACCTAATGTTTGTTCAAGCTTAATAGCATTATCTTTTTCTTGTTTTAACGCCCAAGGTGAAATATGACGTTTCTTACGTGCATTGTCGACTTGATTACGTGTTGGACTAAAGAAAACGCCAGGTACGTGTAATAATTTGGAAATTGGAAAAATAGATAACAATACAAATACTAAAAACAAATGAATTAAAAAATTTATATCAGTAGGCAGATTAGCCCAATCAAAAATTACTAGGCCACTTGCAAATGCTTTAACAGCCATTACATCTGTATGGTTATCAGTAAAAGTCATAATCACACCACTGACGCCTATTACAATTAGCATGAGTAACATCAAATAGTCACTTGGCGCAGAGATATAACGAATACGTGAGACAAAAATTCGACGTGCAAGCAAACCACCTAAACCGATAATCATTGCAAATGCAGCATATTTAAATGGCTGAATCAATAAAAAAACTTCAGGTAAATCACCTGGAATAAAGTAACGTAAGTGGCGTACTAAGATAAGTAGTAAACCAAAATGAAATAAGAATCCGAATAACCAGATCCATTTGTTTGAACGGAAAAGACTTTCAAATAAAGTCACTTCACGAATCATTCTAAAAACCACACCTGATTGAGTTAATGGGGTTGGTGCAGTTGGTATTTTAAGGGGTGCAGGAGTAATCCAAAATTGATAGATTTTTCTACCCATGCCCACGATAAAAACTAATAGGGAAATGTAAAATAAAGCGGTAAAAATAATGCTTATTGTTGACATATTGCTCTCAAACTAAATGTTTAAAAATAAAAAAACACCTGCAAAACTGCAGATGTTTCAATGGATTATATCGAACTAGATACAACCAGTTGGCTTTGGAAGGCCAGCAAAACGACAACCTTGTTTACCAGGACCGTAAGGGAATAAAGAATAAAGATATTTAGAATTACCTTTGTCTTTACCCATTCTCTTAGCAATAGCTTTTGTAAGAACACGAACTGCTGGTGCAATTTGATATTCTTCAAAGTACTCACGTAAGAAATTAATAACATCCCAATGCTCTTCAGTTAACTCAACTTCGTCATCAGCAGCCATTTGCTTACAAATGTCTTCATTCCAATCTTTAAGATCTACCAAGAAACCTTCTTCATCTACTTCAGCGCCACAAATTTGTGCCATAGTTATACTCCTATATATAAATTAAAGTTAAACCCAAGAAACCGCAGTTCCATGTTCAACAACTAGATCCACAAAACCTGCATAATCAACTAATTTGATATTATCTGCAAGCTTTGAGGAAATTCCTCTCGCTTCAACATCACCTTGAAGGGCAAAAATACGACCTTGGGTCGCAAGATCTGCAATCATAGATGAATTGTTATTATTTGCTGCATTAATCACACCATCTTCAATAAATAAAATAACGCTTGAATCGTCAATAGTATTTAAACAAGATTGTAGTGAATTACGCTCAAAAGATGATTTGTTTACCGTATGTAACATATTAAACCTCTCTTATTAGAAACTTAAGCATACGTCTTGTTCAGACATAATTGCTTTAAGTTCTTCATTAGTAACAACTCTGATAGAAGGTTTTTCTTCCCAATCATCGTCTTCATCTTCATACACTAAAGGCATTAAATCAGACTCAGATAAACCTCTCTCTTCTAAAGACTCTTTAGAAACATATAGTTTATTAATGTCATAATCACCTAGTGCATGAAAAGTTTTAGAAAAGTTTTTCATACCAATGCCATCTGTTTCTTGACCTTCAACAATTTGGTAAACACCATCATCTATAAAAGCTAAAGATACATCTTGCTCAAAAGCAGCAGCAATAAGAACTACTTCTAATGATTCAATTGCATACACTGTGCCAAATGAAGATCGGCGATTTAAATACATAAATTTCTTTGTAGCCATCTTAATCTCCAAATACCACTAAACGATCACACTGAATACCTGCTTCAATCAACTGACCTAAGCCAGAGATGCGAAAAGCAGGATGAATGTTATTACCATCAATAGAGTTTTTAGTTGCTTCTGACTCATCGAGCATTCCTCGACGCAATGCAGCAGCTACACAAACAACTAACTCAGGCTCACCTTCAGCATTTTTAATATCTAAAGAAGCCCAGTTATTTACAACATGACGGTCATCTTGTGGTGGCAGGGTAAAACGAGATGCATTGTTCACACCATCATGGTAGAAAAATACACGCATAATCTCATGTCCATTTTCAATCGCAGCTTTAGCGAATTGAAAAGCCGTATCAGATGCTTGATGCTGGTACGGACCTTCGTTAACTTGAATAGCAAACTTCATATCAAGAAACCTTAGAAACGAATGTGAGCAGAAGAGTTAAGCTCATGACGTGCACCCTTCCAATCATTGATATGGAATTTAGTGAACGGTAGTCCAGTCTTCTCAAAGAATGCTGGCCAGCCAATACGCTCAACCCACTCACCAACTCTTTCCCAGTCACGAGCGTCGTCTTTATAAACACTTAAGATATTCTTAACGACAGCACCAACTTCCGGCCATCTTGGCGGGTTGTTAGGTAGATTAGAAGCAACTAGTTTATGGAATGAAGGCTTAGATCTCGCATTCGAGTTCTTACCACCAATCCATAGAGCTATCTTAGAGTTCTCAGGATCGTTAATTTGCATTGGAGGACATGGTGGGAAACATGCACCACAACAGATACATTTCTTCTCATCAACTTCTAAAGTAGGTTTACCATTAACCATTGCAGGACGAATCGCAGCAACAGGACAACGAGCAACAACTGTAGGACGCTCACAAACCATAGAAACTAAATCATGGTTAATCTTAGGTGGCTTAGTGTGCTGAATATTTAACGCGATATCGCCTTGACCACCACAGTTAATTTGACAACATGAAGTTGTCATATGAACACGGTTAGGCATTTCTTCACGCGTAAACTCTTCGTGCATTTCATCCATTAACGACTTAACAACACCTGATGCATCAGTTCCTGGAATATCACAGTGCAACCAGCCTTGAGTGTGAGAAATCATCGTTACTGACGGTCCAGTTCCACCAACAGGGAAGCCAGCTTCGGTTAAAGCTGTTACCAGTGCGTCAACTTTAGAGCCATCAGCTACCATGAATTCAACATTTGAACGCATAGTAAAACGAACATGGCCATCTGCATATTCATCAGCGATATCAGCTAATTTTTTAATTGTGTAAACATCCATTTGACGTGCTGTACCACAACGAACTGTGAAGATTTCTTCATTATTCTTTGAAGTATGATGTAATACACCAGCGCGAGGACGATCATGGTATGCCCATTGTCCGTAGTTACGACGCATAGTTGGGTGCATGTATTGAATAGGATCTGGAACTCCAGATTCGATAGGCATTCTTGGTGCTTCAGCCATTATTTTCTCCTTTTTTTAAATAATTAGGCAAGCAAGCTTGCCTAATAAAAATATATTATCTTTGATTAATTATTACGCGTTAGCTTCAGCTTTATTTTCAAACCACTTAACCGCTTCCTCATCCCAATCATCCATACGTACATATGATGAAGTACGAGTAGAATTAATCATGTTTGGATCAACATTGATACCGATTCCTTCAAGGAAGTTTACAACACCAATACGCTCAATCATTTCTCCTGTGCGTTCGTGCTCTAGCGCATTCTCAGCAAAGAAGTCAATTACTTCACCTGCTAAATCTTCGATTGCCTCTAAGTCATCTGCTGTATCCATCTTCATGAATGGAACAACTACTGAACCAAATAAGTCACCAATTTTAAGGGTACGCTTTCCACCCATAATAATCATCACACCTTTATCATCACCAGTAGCAAGAATAGGTTCAACATCGCCCTTAGCAATATATTTGTGAGTTAGTGGAGAAGTTACATTTAAACAATGCATACACTTAACACAATTTTTATTATCAATTGTCAATGAGTTATCACTGTTTAACTTCATTGCTGAAGTTGGACAACGTGAAGTAATGTTATCAACAACGTAATCAGCACCTTTGTCTTCAACCATTGCTTTCCATAAGTCTTGGTTGATTTTAATATCATCTCTCCAAGTACCAATCGTTGCAAAGTCAGCACGCTGTACTGAATTCATACAGTCGTTTGCACAACCTGAAACTTTAAATTTCATTTTGTAAGGTAATGCAGGTCTGTGCATGTCGTCTAGGAATGCATTCACAAGAGTTCTAAGAACTGCTTGCTCGTTTACGTTTGACATCTCACAACGTGAAGCACCAACACAACTCATACCCGTACGTACAGCAGGACCGGCACCACCCATATCAAAACCATAATCGTTAAACGTGTTAAAGATTTTCTGAGTTGTCTCTTCGTTTGCACCTTGTAACATAATGTCACCTGACTGACCATGGAAACCAATCAAACCAGAACCACCGTTATCTGTAAACATATCACACATATCTCTTAATAGAGTTGATGTGTAATGCATGCCTGCTGGTGGTTGAATACGTAATGTGTGGAATTCACCTGCAGCAGGGAATTTATAGTCACCATTATCGTCTTTTAATTCGTTAAAACGTGGGATTACACCACCACCGTAACCAATTACACCAACTGTGCCACCTTTCCAGTAACCTTTTTTAGTTACATAAGATGTTTCAAGTGTACCTAATACATCACGTGCCATATCAGCACCTTCGTGTGTATCGTTTGCTAGTCTCTTAAGACCTGTTACAAATGAAGGCCATGGACCTTTTTCCAACTCATCAAGGTTGGGTGTGTTATATAGCTCTTTTGCCATTTTTTTCTCTCCGATATATTTAATAAATCTCTAAAATCAAAATGTTTTAGAAATGTGAACGGGACTAATTATACGTAAATGCAAGTAAATTTCACTATATTATAGTGATATCATCAACTATCCCTTAGGGGGTATATTTTATTTTTTTATGCAGTGGATTAAGCTTTTGAACTTGTTTATGTTAAATATTCATTAACACGTGCTGCAACACCTCGACCTTCATTAATCGCCCATACTACTAAAGATTGACCACGGCGACAATCACCAGCGGTAAAGATACCAGTTTGTGATGTTTGGTATTGATCGTAATCAGCTTGGTAATTACCTCGATCATCAAGTTTAATATTTGCATCATCACTGACATAATGCTCTGGTGAAACAAATCCCATCGACAGCAAGACTAGTTGTGTCTCCCAAGTTTTCTCGCTACCAGCTATTTCTTCTAGCTTACCATCATTAAATTCTACATTGACGGTCGTTAATCCAGTGAGTTCGTTATTAGAATTTTTACTGAATGACTTAGTCATTAGTTGATATTGCCTTGGATCTTTGCCAAACACAGACTGTGCTTCTGCATGACCATAATCAACTCGATAAATCAATGGCCAAAGAGGCCATGGGTTATCATCAGCTCGCTCTTGTGGTGGCTGACTCATTAATTCAAAATTAACCACTGACTTAGCACCTTGACGAATGGCTGTACCAATACAGTCAGTTCCAGTATCACCACCACCAATAACAATCACATCTTTACCTTTAGCAGATAAATCTGACTCATCTGCCCGTCCAGTATCTAATAAACTTTTAGTATTTATTGTTAAGTATTCCATGGCCATATGCACACCTTTAGCATCACGGTTATCTACGGGCAAATCTCTTGCTTTACTAGCACCTGTTGTTAGTACAATAGCGTCAAAATCTTGTTGTAACGCTTGTATGGTGATATCTTTACCAACATTAACATTAGTAATAAATTCTATCCCACAATCCTTCATAAAAGTAATGCGGCGATCAACTACGTCTTTGCCAAGCTTCATATTCGGAATGCCGTACATCAGCAAACCACCAATGCGATCATCGCGCTCAAACACGCTTACACCGTGCCCTAATTTATTCAACTCATCAGCTGCTGCCAATCCTGCTGGTCCAGAGCCTATGATGGCTACTTTTTTTCCAGTTTTGTGCTCTACATCATAAGGTTTAATCCAGTCTTTTTCAAAACCTTTATCAATAATCGCCTGCTCAATATTTTTAATGGTCACTGCCGGATTGTTCATGCCAAGAACACACGAGCCCTCGCAAGGTGCTGGGCAAACACGGCCAGTAAATTCTGGAAAATTATTAGTTTTTAAAAGTCTTGATAAGGCCTCTTCCCATTTATCGTTATAAACAAGATCATTCCATTCAGGAATTAAATTATTAATTGGGCAGCCATCATCTGACTGACAAAAAGGCACGCCACAGTCCATACATCTAGCACCCTGATCTTGTAAAAGTGACTCGTCATGAGACCCTGTAAAAATTTCACCATAATCTTTAAGACGTAATTCAACAGGGCGATAATCCTCTGTTTTTCTGTCAAATTCTTTAAAGCCAGTTACTTTTCCCATTTCTTAAAACATGTAAATTTAAAGCGCCTAATTATGCCATATTTGCCATAAATATGCATCTATAAAAAAGATGGGATAGATTATTTGCCTGATGCTATCTTTAACTGTATAATTGCCCTTTTTTATAGATACAAATATTTAAGGATAAGTTCAAATGAATTTAATTGATCAAATTGAAAGCGAGCAGCTAAGAAGCGACATTCCTGAGTTTTCAGCAGGTGACACAATTATCGTACAAGTAAAAGTGCGTGAAGGTAACCGTGAAAGATTGCAAGCGTTCGAAGGTGTTGTTATTGCCAAGAAAAATCGCGGCATTGGTTCAGCATTTACTGTGAGAAAAATGTCTCATGGTGAAGGTGTTGAAAGAGTTTTTCAAACACACTCTAAAATGATTGATTCTGTAGAAGTTAAGCGTCGTGGTAAGGTTCGTCAAGCTAAACTTTACTACCTACGCGAACTAACTGGTAAAAAAGCAAGAATTAAAGAAAAATTGGCAACTAAATAAATTTAGCCACTTTTCTAATAAATACCGGCAATCAGTCGGTATTTTTTTGTCTAAAATTTAGACATGGAACACAATAGACAATTAATCGAACAATTCCTAGATTATTACTGGCTATCCTCGGGCGCCAGCCAAAATACCCTATCTGCTTATCGGTCCGATTTAATGCTATATGCAAAATGGCTAGATAAGATACCTCTAGATAGTGCTAATGATATTCACATTCTTGAGTACTTTAAATCCCGACAGATTAGCGCCTCCACCCAAGCGCGGATTCTGACTTGTTTTAGAATTTTCTATCAATACCTATCGTCACAAGCACTTATTAAAATTAACCCAACTGACAAACTTCACCATCCAAAGCAAGTACAAAAATTACCTGTTTTTTTAAGTATTAATGAAGTTGAAAAACTACTAGATATGCCCAATCAAAAAACCATTTTTGGCATGCGAGATCGCGCCATGTTAGAGCTGCTATATTCTTGTGGATTACGCGTTTCTGAGCTGATTAATCTAGAATATCAACAAATTAATATTAATGATGAATACATTCGAATCTTGGGCAAGGGAAATAAAGAGCGGCTACTGCCGATGGGAGAATTGGCAATGGAATATCTTTCTCAGTATGAAAAAGATGCCCGCCCTTTTTTGACAAAAAAAGGACAAACTAATGGTTATTTCTTGTCTAATCGTGGCAGCAATATGAGTCGGCAAAATTTTTTTTATATTATTAAATCTTATGCGCAAAAAGCTGGCATTAATAAACCTTTATCGCCACATAGTCTGCGTCATGCATTTGCAACACACTTGGTACAGCAAGGAGCGGATTTGCGCAGTGTACAACTCATGCTTGGCCATAGCGACATTGCAACTACGCAAATTTATACACATATTCAAAATGTACAACTCAAATTACAGCACAGTAAGCATCACCCTAGGGGTTAGTTCTATAGTGCCAATTCAGCCAATTTTTTTTGTCGATATTCTTTCAAAACTTTTTCTGTGTAACCATTTGGCTCGCTCACTCCTCTATAAACCAAAGCTAAAGCCGCTTGAAATGCTACGCCATTGTAGCTTGGTGCCATATTCTGATAAAGCGGATCATGTTGATTTTGCTTATCCACAACAATTGCCATCTCTTTAAAGACCTGTTCTATTTGCGCTTTACTACAAATCTCATGATATAGCCAATTAGCCATGTGTTGGCTAGAAATTCGCAAGGTTGCTCTATCTTCCATTAGCCCAATTTGATTAATATCCATCACCTTCGAGCAACCTACGCCTTGATCAATCCAACGCACCACATAGCCTAAAATACTTTGAGCATTATTATCTAGCTCTGTTTGAATATCTGCTGTATTCAGTTTCGTAGTTGAATCTAATATTGGCGCAAGCAATAAATCTTGCTCATTAACTTCAAGCGGTGTTTGTATAAGTTGTTGCTGTCTAGCGAATACATCGAATCGATGATAATGTGTTGCATGCAAAGTTGCTGCCGTAGGTGAAGGCACCCAAGCACAATTAGCGCCTGCCTCTAAATGGCTTAGCTTACTCTCAAGCATTTCATGCATCTGATCAGGTTGTGCCCACATACCTTTACCAATTTGTGCATTTTTGTACATGCCACAATTTAGACCCACCTGAACGTTTAACACCTCATAAGCTTTAATCCATGGCTGACTCTTAATTTGCGCTTTAGGCAGCATGATACCTGCCTTCATACTGGTATGTATTTCATCTCCTGTTCTATCTAAAAATCCAGTGTTGATAAAAATGGCGCGCTTGGCTGCTACCTTGATACATGCTGCCAGATTAACACTAGTGCGGCGCTCTTCATCCATAATGCCAATCTTAAGTGTATTGCTCTTAAGCCCCAAAGCTTGCTCAACTTTCTCAAATAATTTAAGACTAAATGCTACTTCATCAGGGCCATGCATCTTAGGTTTAACTATATATACATTACCTTTTTTCGAATTAGCGCCTAAATTCTGGATATCATGCAAAGCAATTAATGTTGTAACCATGCCGTCGACAATACCTTCTGGCACTTCTTGACCATCTGGTGTTTTAATTAAATCACTCAGCATGTGATGGCCGACATTACGCACCAGCATCAAACTACTACCGGATAAAACGCCAGACTCGCCTTGGGCATTAACATAAGTTTTATCGGTATTGATTTTTCTAACAACTGTCTGATCGCCTTTGTCAAATTTAACTTCTAGATCGCGCTTCATTAGTCCTAGAAAATTACGATAAGCGTTAATTTTTTCTTCACTATCCACAGTGGCAACTGAATCTTCAAAATCAATAATAGTGGTCAACGCCGATTCTAAAATAACATCTTGAATCATTTGAGTATTCGGATTAATAACGAGCTCAATATGCAGATTATGATGCTGAATTAAAATACCATTTTCAGTACTACCCACAAAACTCTCTGGATTTTCTAACTGTGCACTACTTTCATCTGCCAATATAAATACAGGTATTTTTGAGTGCATATCGATAGCCACAACCTGCTCATAAGATCCTGCATTTAAAGGTATCGATTCATCTAAAAATGCATTAGTCCAGCTAATCACACTGGCGGCTCGATCTGCACCTTCAATTTTTCTATCAATAACATCACTACCATATAACGCGTCATACAAGCTGCCCCAGCGGGCATTTAGTGCATTTAAAGCAAAGCGTGCGCTAGAAATAGGTACAACCAATTGAGGTCCGGCAATATTGGCAATTTCATTATCTACTTGATCCAACTCTAGCTCGAAAGGCTCAGGCTTTGGTACTAAATAGCCAATATCTTGCAAAAATTGTTGATAGGCTTCCACATCAAACACTCCCGCATTTTCCTGATGCCATTGATCAATCTGAGACTGCATTTGATCACGTTGCAATAATAACTCTTGATTTTGCTGTGATAATTCGGCAATAATTGTAAGCAATTTAGGAAAAAATTCATCAGCCTTAATATCCAAACCTGGCAAAACTTCTTGCTCTACGAATTGATACAAGCTTCGACTAACCTGAAAATCCGCTATATTTTGATACCCATCTACTAACATGATACTAACTCCTTAACAACAACAACTCCATCTTGATCGGCGTATAAATAATTTCCAGGAATAAAATCTACGCCAGAAAAACTCACAGGAATTGCCACTTCGCCTATGCCTTTTTTGATACTCTTTAATGGGTGTGTTCCTAGTGCACGCACACCAATTGGCATCTGATTAATCATTTCAGAGTCTCTGATAAGACCATAAACGACTATGCCAGCCCAATTATTTTTAACCGCCTTTGCAGCTAATTGATCACCCAACATGGCGCAACGTTTAGAACCGCCGCCGTCCACTACCAACACTCTTCCCTGTCCATCTGTATCCAGCACTTCTCTCACCAAAGAGTTGTCTTCAAAACATTTGATGGTATGAATAGCGCCAAAAAAATCTATCTTAGCACCATAGCGACAATAGACTGGCTCCAAGTACTCTACATTGGGGTGTAATTGATCTGATATGTCGCTGGTTTTTTGCATAGGGATTAAATAGATTGTGAATAAATTTGAGACATTCTGTATCGTTGTCGATAAGGGTAATAGTCAATAATATTGCCATTTTTAATATTATCTTGAACAGACTTCCAGTAATCGACACTCAAGAGCTTTTCATACGATTTAGCAAAAATCTTCTTGCTGTCGTTTTGATTAAACATAAATAATTTAAATTCTTCTGGAAAAACATCTTCAGGGCCTACGTAATACCAAGGTTCAGCAGCCATTTCATCTTCTTCATGCCGAGCGTCTGGAATTTTTCTAAAGACAGGCTGATCCATGGTGGTAATTTCATCATAATCATAAAAAACAACCCGATTTTGGCGCGTTACTCCAAAGTTCTTAGTGAGCATATCACCTGGGAAAATATCTGCATTAATCAGCTCATCAATCGCACGACCATAGTCATTGACAATATGCTCCAAATCTTCATTTTTAGCATTTTTCATATACAAGTTAAGCGGAATCATTTTGTTTTCCATATACAAATGCTTAATGATGAGTAGATCTCCTTCAATCATAATGCTAGAACCAACCTTACTTTTTAGCTCGTTCAGTAGCTTTTTATCTAAGTCTCGAATTGGAAAGGCAACATTAGAGAACTCCCATGTATCTGCCAGGCGTCCCACTTTACAATGGTTTTTGACAAAGAAGTATTTATCTTTAACCTGTTGTTTAGTGGCGGTCTTAGGTGGGGCAAAATTATCATTAATCACCTTAAATACATAAGGAAACATAGGGAAGGTAAAAACAGTCATCACCATACCCTTAACCCCAGGAGCAATAATTAACTTCTCGCCAGTACTACGAGAATATTTTAAAAACCGTCGATAGAGTAAAGTTTTGCCGTGCTTGTGGAGCCCAATAGAGCTATACAATTCGGCTTTCGTTTTGCCAGGCAGAATTGATTTTAAAAAATCAACCACAGCTGCAGGATAGTCCGTATCAATAAAAAAGTACGATCTAGAAAAGCTAAAGACGATAGAAATATTATCAACATCGGTTAACAATGCATCAACATAAATGCCTGTTTTTTCATCATTTAATAAGACAATTAAAACAGGGCGGACCTGGTTGTTCTTTAAAACAACCTCGCCCACAATATAAGCAGCTTTTCTTCTAAAAAAAGTACTTTTAACCAGTTGTAATTCAAAATCCTCATCTTCTAACAAGCTAAGCTGCTTAACAAATTGCTGCTTTAAGCGAGATACATCTCGCGTTAAATCTTGATACGGCGTTACAAAGTCTAGCTTATTGAAGAGCGATTGCAAAGTCTGCTCTAATTGAGAAGCTTTAATATAATGACTATCAATAATTGGGTCATCCATATCAATGAAAGTTGTTGATATGGATGGCTTAACAAAAATAAAATTATTATTATAAAAACGCTTATCAAATAACAAGCAAAAGACTGAGTTATAGAACGTTTCTGCCAGTTCTGGCTGCTTATAATTTGACGTCAGATTGATATAAGCAAGCTTAGTATTAATCCAAACCTTCTCATCAAACATATCTGTATTCAGCTCTTTTTTAAGCGCAAGACAAAACTGCTTAACTTGCTTGTCATAAAAATAAAGTCGCGCTCTATAATCATCTAATAATTGCCGCCATTCACAGCGATCAAATCTAGATTTAGCTTGCACAGATGCTTGTTGAAAAACACAATAATGCTTCTCAAAACCCGCTAATATATTCTTGGCAGTAGATTCAGGCAGATTGCTTGATTGCGTGCTCATTTTCATCATATCGCTTCATAAAGTAGTAGGCTTACATCATAGTATAAACCAAGCTAACTTTATACAATAATCAAGATTTAGAACTGCTCTTCTTCAGTTGAGCCTGTCAGCGCCGTTACTGAAGACGCACCACCTTGGATAACTGTCGTTACATCATCAAAATAACCCGCGCCCACTTCTTGTTGATGCGCAACAAAGGTATAGCCTTTCTCTGCTGCTGCAAATTCTGGCTCTTGCACCTTCTCAACATAATGCTTCATACCTTCACCTTGAGCATACTCATGCGCAAGATCAAACATGTTATACCACATGTTGTGAATGCCTGCCAAAGTGATAAATTGATATTTGTAACCCATAGCAGCAATATCTTCTTGGAAAGAGGCGATTTGAGAATCTGTTAAATTCTTCTTCCAGTTAAATGAAGGTGAGCAATTGTAAGCTAACAGCTGATTTGGATTTTCAGCTAATACTGCTTCTGCAAACTCACGCGCAAAACCCAAATCTGGCTTGCCAGTTTCACACCAAACCAAGTCTGCATAAGGTGCATAAGAAACACCACGTGAGATAGCCTGATCAAGACCATTTTTAACTACGAAAAAACCTTCTGCAGTACGCTCTCCAGTGATAAATGGTTCATCAATTGGATCCACATCTGATGTAATTAATGTAGCTGCCTCTGCATCAGTACGCGCCAACAATACTGTTGGCACGCCCATAACGTCAGATGCTAATCTAGCGGCGCTTAATTTTTGAATAGCGTCTTGTGTTGGCACTAATACTTTACCACCCATATGTCCACATTTTTTAACAGAAGCTAATTGATCTTCAAAGTGCGCAGCAGCTGCACCATTAGCAATCATATTCTTCATTAACTCATAAGCATTTAGTACACCGCCAAAACCAGCTTCTGCATCTGCTACAATTGGCAAGAAATGATCAATATACTCTTTGTCTCCGGGATTAATTCCCTTTGCATGTTGAATCTCATCAGCGCGCTTAAAGGTGTTATTAATACGACGCACCATAGTTGGCACCGAATCATAAGCGTATAAAGATTGGTCAGGATACATAGTTTCTGATGTGTTACCATCAGCAGCAACTTGCCAACCTGATAAGTAGATAGCTTCAATACCTGCCTTAGCTTGCTGCATAGCTTGACCAGCAGTAATAGCACCCATACAGTTAACATAGCCTTTTTTAGAGTCACCATTGACTAAACTCCATAACTTATCGGCACCATCTTTAGCATACGTGTATTCGATCTGCTTAGATCCACGAAGTCGCACAACATCCTCTGCGCTATAAGTACGTTTAACATTCTGCCAACGTGGATTTTCAGCCCACTCTTTCTCTAATGCTTGAATTTGTTCTTGTCTAGTCATTGTCTCTCTCCTCGTTTGGATTATTGATTGATTTACTTTATTGTTGAGGATTATGATACTGAGATTTTAAATATTCTTTTCATTATATAATGTAGTATTTCACTATATGAAAAAATTATAGTTTTTATTACTAATATATAAACATGCAAAATATAATTCCTTAATATAAAATTAATTTTTATAATACGAAAAAAAGACTATGACAGGCATCAACCCTAAAGAAAAAAAAGTAACTGCGATTGAAAAGAGTCTTATTATTCTATCTATTTTTTCAATGGAGAGGCCTTCGCTAAGCTTAAAAGAGATTTGCGACCAAGTAGGATTTAACGCCTCAACCACATACCGTATCCTACATACCTTATCAGAATATGGCTATATTATTAGAACTGCAGATAAAAACTACTGTATTGGCACAACGCCACTGTCTTTAAGTGCTATTTATCAAAAAACAAATCAACTAACCCAAATTAGCCCTGTGGTTGATCATATTCGAGATATGTGTAATGAAACCGCCTCATTTTTTATTCAACAAGATAATGATCGAATTTGTCTATATCGAGCACATTCGCGCGATATGATTAGACATAATATTGATGTTGGCACTCAATTAGAGCTTAACCGTGGTGCTTCTGGGCGAGTGATTTTGGCTTATGGTCGGCGCCTACAAGACAAGAGTGGATTTTTTAAAAATATCCGTGACAAGGGTTATTATTTGTCAATAAATGAACATAATGCCGCTTTGTTTGCTGTTTCCAAGCCAATTCTATCTCAAGGCGGTCAGCTTATTGGTGCATTGACTATTTCAGGGCCTATTAGTCGTTTTAACGAGGAAAGAAAACAGTACTTTTTAGACTTGCTTACTGAACAGATTGGACTGGTTAAAATTCTTTAGAAATTTTATAAATACTCTACACTTAAAATTTCGTAAACAATATCGCCTCTAGGGGCTTTTACTGTGACTTCATCACCTTCTTCATTGCCCATTAAAGCACTAGCAATCGGAGAATGACATGAGATTTTATTTTTACTGATATCCGCCTCATCTTCGCCAACAATTTGATAAGTGATTTCACTATCATCTTCGATATTCATTAGACTGATTGTCGTTCCAAATACACAACGTCCATTTTGATTGAGCTTAGTTACATCAATAACTTGCATGCGTGAAAGCTTAGACTCAATTTCTTTTATTCGACCCTCACAAAAACTTTGCTCTTCTTTGGCCGCATGATATTCGGCATTTTCTTTTAAATCACCATGTGCACGAGCCGTAGCAATATCTTCCACAATACGCGGACGCTCAATATCTTTAAGTTTTAACAATTCAGCCTCTAATGCTTTAGCACCAGTTACTGTCATTGGAATATTATCCATATAAACCCCTCTTTAATGATTAAGAGATTGTAGCGTTCTCACCGTAATCTCTTCATGCGTTTTTAAGCCATCAAGCATAGCAAACGCCGCGGCTACCGTTGTGGTAAAGGGCACCTTATGCACTAACGCTTGACAACGAATGGCTGCTGCATCTTCCACACCTTGAGTATCTTCAGTAGAATTAATAATTAAATCAATTGCATCATTTTTAATCATATCAACAATATGTGGCGATCCTTCTGATACTTTATGGACCATTTCACATTCTAAGCCAGCATCAATCAAAGCATCTCTATTACTTCGAGTAGCTACTAAACTAAACCCTTGTTGAGACAGTTTCTCACCTAGACTAACCAAATCATCGCGATCTAAGCGTCTAAGACTTACAAAAACCTTGCCTTTTTCAGGTGCGCGAGATCCAGCGGCTAGTTGCGCTTTATCAAAAGCAGAAGCAAAATCATCACCAATACCCATCACTTCGCCTGTTGAACGCATTTCTGGACCTAAAATTGGATCCACACCTAAGAATTTATTAAATGGAAATACCGCTTCTTTAACGCTGTAATGCTTAGGAACAATCTCTTGAGTAAAGTTCAGCTCTTCGAGTGATTTTCCTGCCATAACACGCGCGGCAATATTGGCTAGTGGCGCACTAATTGCTTTAGAAACAAAAGGCACTGTCCGTGATGCACGAGGATTAACCTCAATCACATAAATTTCGCCATCTTGATAAGCCAGCTGAGTGTTCATTAAGCCGACTACATTAAGCGCTTTTGCCATAGCAATAACTTGCTCACGCATCACGTCTAGCACATCCTCTGCAAGTGAATACGGTGGCAATGAACAAGCCGAGTCTCCTGAATGAATACCTGCTTGCTCAATATGTTGCATAATGCCGCCAATCACGACATCCGTTCCATCCGAAATAACGTCGATATCGACTTCAATCGCATGATCTAAAAAAGAATCTAGCAATACTGGAGAATCATTTGAAACTTGTACAGCTGTATGCATATAGTGATCTAGGGATTCTTTATTATAAACAATCTCCATCGCACGACCTCCTAACACATAAGAAGGACGAACTACTAACGGAAAACCAATTGCATCAGCAATATCTTGTGCTTGCTCTAATGAGCGTGCCGTCCCATTTAAAGGTTGTTTTAAGTCTAACTCTTGAAGCATCGCAGAAAAACGCTCGCGGTCTTCCGCTAAGTCGATTGCATCTGGACTAGTGCCAATAATTTTTGCGCCACTCTTTTCCAAAGCATCGGCTAATTTCAAAGGAGTTTGTCCACCATAATGCACAATAATACCATCTGGATTTTCAGTATCTATTATCGCCAACACATCTTCCAATGTGAGTGGCTCAAAATACAAGCGATCTGAAATATCATAATCTGTTGAAACCGTTTCAGGATTACAATTAACCATAATGGTTTCAAAGCCATCCTCACGTAGCGCTAGAGAAGCATGTACACAACAATAATCAAATTCAATACCCTGACCTATTCGATTTGGGCCACCACCCAAAATCATAACCTTTTTCTTGTCGGTTGGATTTGCCTCACATTGTTGCTGATATGTCGAATAAAGATAGGCGGTCTGTGTGTCAAACTCAGCAGCACAACTGTCAACACGCTTAAAAACCGGCTTAATATTTAGCGCCCTACGACGCTCACGCACAGAAGACTCACTACAGTTTAGTAATTGCCCCAGTCGAGCATCCGAAAAACCTTTACGTTTTAAGTCAAACATATCATCTGCTGCAATATCAGTAATGCTGGCGCCATTTACTTGCATCTCACTAGAAACAATATCTTCAATTTGAGCCAAAAACCAAGGATCTACTTTAGATAAATCAAATACTTCATCAATGCTCATACCTAGTCTAAAAGCATCTGCTAAATAAAAAATACGCTCGCCACGTGCAGTAATACATTCTGAACGAATTTTATTGCGTGCATCGTCTGCACTTAAATCAACCACAGGATCTAATCCAACTTTATCTGTTTCTAAACCTCTTAACGCTTTTTGCAAGGATTCTTGGAAGGTTGAGCCCATCGCCATCACTTCACCGACTGATTTCATCTGTGTGGTTAAACGATCATCCGCTTTAGGGAATTTTTCAAAAGCAAAACGTGGAATTTTCGTAACAACATAGTCAATACTTGGCTCGAACGAAGCAGGTGTTTTTCCATTAGTAATATCGTTATCTAGCTCATCAAGTGTATAACCTACGGCTAATTTTGCTGCCACTTTAGCAATTGGAAATCCTGTTGCCTTTGATGCAAGTGCTGATGAGCGTGAAACGCGAGGATTCATTTCGATAATAGTTAAACGACCATTATCAGGATTTAAGGCAAACTGTACATTAGAACCACCTGTATCTACGCCAATTTCACGCAATACCGCTAAAGAAGCGTTGCGCATCGCCTGATATTCTTTATCTGTCAGAGTTTGTGCAGGGGCGACTGTAATAGAATCACCTGTATGCACACCCATTGGATCTAAATTTTCAATAGAACAAATGATAATACAGTTGTCTTTAGTATCGCGTACGACCTCCATCTCAAACTCTTTCCAGCCCAAGATAGACTCTTCAACTAACAGTTCGTTAGTCGGTGAAAGATCGAGTCCACGCTCACAAATTTCAACAAACTCTTCTTTGTTAAACGCAATACCGCCACCTGAGCCGCCCATTGTAAACGAAGGACGAATTACTGTTGGATAGCCAACTGTTTCTTGTATTGCAAAAGCCTCTTCTAGTGAATTTGCAACGGCTGCTTTAGGCATATCCAGACCAATCTTAAGCATTGCTTCACGGAATAAATCACGATCTTCTGCTTTATCAATAGCGTCTTTTTTAGCGCCAATCATCTCTACACCGTGCTTTTCTAATACACCATGGCGCTCTAGATCAAGCGCGCAGTTAAGGGCGGTTTGACCTCCCATAGTTGGTAAAAGTGCATCTGGCTTTTCACGTTCAATAATTTTTTCGACTGTACGCCATTCAACCGGCTCAATATAGGTAGCATCCGCCATTTGCGGATCAGTCATGATAGTAGCAGGATTGGAATTAACCAAAATAACACGATAGCCTTCTTCTCTGAGTGCTTTACAGGCTTGTGCGCCAGAATAGTCAAACTCGCACGCCTGACCAATAACAATAGGTCCAGCGCCGATAATTAAAATACTTTTTAAGTCTTGTCTTTTTGGCATTTTTTATAAAGGTTAATTCTTTTAAAAGTCAACAGCTTCAACGGGTAAATTACCATCAAAAATATCAAACTTACGTTTTTGTAGATAAGAAGATCTCGTCGTGATATAAGGATCATCCGATTGATCTAACAAATCAGTGATAGGCAATAATTCAACCCGTTTATCAACAATATTCATTGCACTAGCACTGATAGCGCCTAGATCATCCATTTCGTTGATTAGATTTGCATCTGAGGTTAGATCAACATACAAACCAGCACTGTCTCTAAGTGTTGATGGCCCCATTAAAGGCAGCATAATATAAGGACCCTCGTCCACACCCCAAACGGCAAGCGTTTGTCCAAAATCTTCATTATCAGTGGTTAAACTTATATCTGTTGCAATATCAAACAATCCGTATAAACCAACGGTTGAATTTACCACAATACGGCTTAATGTAATCGCGCTTTGCTCTATTTTGAATTGCAAAATTTGATTAGCTAGCGTTGACACATCACGTAAATTACCAAAAAAATGACTAACGCGATTTTGTAAAAAATCAGGCACATGATCTTGATAAGCACGAGAAACGGGCTCTAACAAATTATCGTCAACGACTTCATTAAATTCATAGATAGCTCTATTGGTTTCTTCAAATGGATCTACGTCTTCAGCAATCGAAACTAGGCTGAATGTCAATAGTAACCAACTTATTAATAACTGCTTCATGAGCTCATCTCCTTAATAAAAGTGTCGAATAATCCGCTAACATCATGAGGACCTGGAGAGGCCTCTGGATGTCCTTGAAAACCAAATGCTTTTTTACCCACTACTTTAACACCTTGAACGGTATTATCAAACAGTGAGCGATGTGTGATTTGTAATTGGCTTGGCATACTTGATTCTGCTACGGCAAAGCCATGATTTTGCGAAGTAATCATTACCTGCTTAGAGGTTAAATCTTGCACAGGATGGTTTGCACCATGGTGACCAAACTTCATTTTTTGTGTTTTAGCACCGCTAGCTAATGCCAATAGCTGATGACCCAAACAAATCCCAAAAATTGGTATATTTTTTTCTAACAACACTTCAATATTTGCAATGGCATAATCACACGGCTCAGGATCACCTGGCCCATTGGATAAAAATACACCGTCAGGATTTGTTGCTAAAACATCAGCAACTGGGGTTTGTGCATTAACCACGGTTAACTGGCAACCTCGATCAACTAACATTCTCAAAATATTCGTCTTAACACCATAGTCGTAAACAACGACATTGAATTTGGCTTCTAAATTAGAAAAATCACCTGTTTCTAACAAATAAGAGCCTTGGCTAAACGTATATGTTTGCGTTGTAGAAACCACTTTGGCTAAATCCGTATTTTTTAAACCAGAAAATGATTGAGCTTTAGCGACAGCTGCCGCTTCATCAATATCTTCGCCAGCAACAATACAACCTTTAAGAGATCCATTGGCGCGCAAATGGCGCGTTAAAGCACGCGTATCAATATCGCTAATAGCAACAATATTATTACTCTTTAAATACTCATCCAGTGGCATAGTATTCCGCCAGCTACTATGCAGTAATGGTAGATCACGAACAATTAAACCCGCTGCATAAACTTTGGAGGATTCTTGATCAACTTCGTTAGTGCCTGTATTGCCAATATGAGGATAAGTCAATGCAACAATTTGCTGAGTATACGAAGGATCTGTAAGAATTTCTTGATAGCCAGTCATTGAGGTGTTAAAAACAACTTCGCCCAGCGTTTCACCTGTGCCGCCGATAGATTTTCCGTAAAAAACCTGACCATCTTCTAACGCTAATAAGGCAACTTGCGACACCGGATACTCCTGAATGAAAAACTTCGTGAATTTTACCATATTGTCTCACCGCCCTGAAAGGCAAATATACAAATCTAAGGGGTATAATCAATCATAAATAATGATGATGAATTGCTATGAAAATTACAGTAGATAATATCAAGTGCGCGGGCTGTGTTGGCTCGATCACTAAAAAATTAACTGCCGTGTTTGCTACGGATCAAATCAATATAGATATTGAACGAGGTATTGTTGATATTGATATTAATGACTCCAAAAAAGAAGCACTGGTCAAAGTATTGCTAGATCTAGGTTATCCAGAGACAGACTCAGTACACGGGTTTGATTCCGCTAAAGCAAAAGCCAAATCATTTGTCTCTTGCGCTATTGGGAAAATGGACAAATGATTGTTATTGTTAACGGCAAACAACTAGAAATAGACAAAGCTTCCACAGCTGAAAAACTAATCAATCAACTCAATTATCAAGATCAACGCATCGCCTTGGAAGTGAATGAGATGATTATTCCCAAATCCAAACATGGCGAATTCACCTTAAATGAAAATGATCAAATTGAAATTATTAAAGCGGTTGGTGGTGGCTAAACAAACCAGGCTTTAGGAATATCGTCAGCTGCTAACGGGGCAACACTAAACTGCTGAGTTACGCCGACATTGAGTCTCACCTCAACATCTACACTTGAGCGCTCTCGATCTTGAGAATAACGCGCTAGAATTCGAGCGGCAATTTTTAGATCCTCTTGATTTGGTGCACCATCAATTAATGCAATTGGTCCATTACAACTAGTCGGATAAAGATTGGCATATTGATTTCGATATCCTTCTAAAAACTTAACCTCTCCCTCTTCTCTGGCAACAATCATCTTGAATCGCTTATTAGGGCGAATGTGTCGGCCTACTTTAAGCATCATTAAATCATCGAGCTGGTAGTCGCGATTGCCACGAGATTGCCACATATCAACCAATTTATCAGAGTATTGCTTATCAGTTAAAAAACAACAACCTCCTGCAGGTGTAGCGTAATCATCAAACCCATATGATTGAGCCAAGGCTATTTGTGGCTTGCGCGAACGTCCAGAAAAATCAAGCAATTGCTCCCGATCTACCCAGCCTTCTTTTTCAGCCTTAGTTTCGGGCAAATGTTTTGCACATAATGGTCGTAATAATAAATCGTCTGCACCCGACTCTTCTTGCACAACTGGCATAGTGTCTTTACGTTGAGACATAGGGCGCTGTCCCATTACCTCGCCAGTAATAATAAAGTCAAAATCATTTTCCTCCATCCACTGCTTGGCCTTTTTCACCATAAAGCCTTTACAGTCCAAACAAGGGTTCATATTTTTTCCATAACCGTGCTTAGGGTTTAAAAGTACGTCGCGATATTCTTCAATGACGTCAATAATATGCAATTTAATGCCGAGCTGTTCTGCCACCCAAAGTGCGTTGTTGCGTTTTTGTTTATCGCTCTTTTGCTTGCGAATGGCGTGTGTATGCCCTTCTACACAAAATCCAGTAAAAAAGTTAATCCCTTCAACATGAATACCTTGATCAAGTAATAACTTAGTACTTAATAATGAATCTAATCCGCCTGAAATTAGAGAAACCGCTTTGATTTGTTTTTTATTTGTCATATTTTTTCTTATCTACGCTGACCACTAACACAGCACCATTCGTCTTTTTGCACGACTTGCAAATCTTGAAAATACTCGCCATAAGCTTCAAGAATGATTGCTAACTGATTATCCATAATGCCTGAAAGCGCTATACGTCCACCAGGCTTTACTAAGTGAGCAAAATGTTGACACAAACCTATCAAAGGATTTGCCAATATATTGGCAATTAACAAGTCCACTTTACCCAGATCACCTTCATCGTCTGTATGCAGTACAGAGATTTGCTTTTGCGCATGGTTAGCCTCAACATTGCTGATAGTGGCGACAATTGCTTGAGGGTCATTATCCACAGCAGTTACCCCTTTAGCCCCTAGTTTCACCGCGGCAATCGCCAAAATTCCCGTACCCGAACCATAATCTATAACCGAGCAATCAATAGGTGGATTTGCATCTAGATACTGCAAGCATAAATCTGTTGTTTGATGAGTCCCTGTGCCAAACGCCAGTCCAGGATCCATATCAATAATAACAGCATCCTCCGGCAAGCAGCTACTATCCTCCCAAGACGGGCAAATCCACAACTTTTGACCAAATTGCATTGCATGAAAGTCTTGCTTACACTCATCTTCCCAAACACGATCTTTGAGCAATTCAAAGTGTAACTTGTCAATATGGCAAATTTGCTTGAGCATTTGGCGAATGTGTGTCTGATCAATTTCTAAATCAAATAAAGCAGTTATAGTTACATCTTGCCACAAAGGGGTTTCGCCCACAGGCGGCTCGAAAATAGCATTGTTATTTGTATCGCAAAAAGTAACAGAAACACTTTCCAAGCCCGTGAGTATTTCACTGACAAAGTCTGCTTGATTTTTAGTTGTTTGTAAGGTGAGTTGCATCCAGTCCATAGCGCTTAAATTATACCTATGAGTAACAAACTTCAACTCCATATAAAAAATAGCTAATATATTTAATCTTAATTGATATAATATGAGTTGTTATTAAAAACAAAATTTACATTTAATTATCAGGAGAAAACAATGGCTAACGGTATTACAAAAGGCAACAGACCATCATTAGGAAGCAGCTTAGAAGCATTAAATGCGTCTAATCCTTTAAATTCAAGATCAGGTAAAGAGACCGTTTCAAAAACTCAAGATTACAAAAAAGGCATGAAGTCTGCAGAAGAGCTAGATGATTTAAGATAAATATAGAAAGTATTTATTCTGAATAAAAAACCCTCTTTATGAGGGTTTTTTATTGCTCAAAATTTACCCTATATCCATACAAACAAAATGTGTATTTATAAATTTTAAATTAAATCAATCTTATATAATATAACCAATTAAATTACTATGGTATTAACAATGGCATTAGATAGAACAGGAAACGGCTACTTAGTAGACCCATCAATTTGGACCGAAGAAATCATGCATGAAATGGCAGCAGAAGACGAAATTACATTAACAGAATCTCAAGTTAATCAGATTCTTGCTGCAAGAGAATATTATGCTGATAACTCAGCAGTTCCGCCAATTAGAACTTTTGCTAAATACGTTAAAATTGACAAAAAAATTCTTTTCAAAGAGTGGTTAACGGGCCCGATGAAGCCGATTACGAAGTATGGCGGGATGCCTCAACCAACCGGTTGTGTCTAAAATTACTACGACTTTTTCACGAGAATTTTGTTAAATTCATAACTCTCGCAGTTGCATAGATTTAACTATGCGCCTTTGCTCGTTATTTCATTTGCCTCATTCTCGTAAAAAATACTTGTAATTACCAAACTTAAAAAACCCTCTTTCGAGGGTTTTTTATTGCTTGAATTTTACACTAACACCTTTGAAATCGCCTGTTGAGAAGTGATTTTTTTCTTGCCTTAATAAAGATAGATGACGAATAAATTTTTAATAAAAATCAAGGTGCAAGAACGATACAAATTAGGAGTTTGTAATTAACAAATGACTAATTTGGAGAGATCGATAACAAAGATTTTTGTAAAAAGAATTCGTCAGGTTAGATTAAGTCTTTAACAGAGGCTAAAGCTGAATCCAAACCACTAGGATCTGTTCCGCCACCCTGTGCCATATCTGGTCGACCGCCGCCTTTACCACCTACTTGCTGAGCCACATGGTTTAGAATCTTACCTGCCTGATATTGATCAGTTAAATCTTTAGTCACCCCTGCTACCAATGCGACCTTGTCGCCATTAACCACTGCCAGTACAATCACGGCTGAGCCTAATTTGTCTTTGAGTTTATCTGCCACATCGCGCAAATCTTTTGCACTAATACCTTCGACCGCAGTAGCAAGTAATTTAACGCCATTCACTTCTGATACCTGGCTGATTAAATCATCGCCTTGGTTGCTGGCTAACTGCTTTTGAAAAGTGGCAATTTGCTTTTCTAGTTCTTTTTGTTGCTTGATTAATTGTGCGACTTTTTCAACAACGCTGGCGTTGTTTGTTTTGGTCATTTGTGCAATTTCACTTAAGCTATCTTCAGTTTGCTTATCAAACTGATAAGCATCATAACCAGTCACGGCCTCAATACGACGAACACCGGCAGCAACACCGCCTTCTGAAACGATTCTAAATAAACCAATATCGCCCAGTTGATTCACGTGTGTGCCGCCACAAAGCTCCACTGAAAAATCATTTTTACCCATACTTAATACACGTACGGTATCGCCATACTTCTCACCAAATAGCGCCATAGCGCCTTTCTTTTTGGCCGTTTCAATATCAGTAACATCCGTATGAACTATTGCATTGTCCAGAATTCTACGATTAACCATGGCTTCAATTTTATCCAAATCAGCTTTAGCAATGACTTCATCATGGGAAAAATCAAAACGCAATTTATCGCCATCAACCAGCGAGCCTTTTTGCGTAACCGTCTCACCCAAAACACTGCGAAGTGCAGCATGAAGTAGATGTGTTGCTGAGTGATTACGAGCAATACGCTTTCGCCTGCGGCTATCAACTCGGGCATCTAACACGTCGCCCACATTGATAACACCACTTGTCACCATACCATGATGTTCAAAAGCGCCTGTTTTCTGTTTTTGAGTGTTGATCACGTCAAATATTGTATTATTGCCAGTCAGAATACCGCTATCGCCAACTTGACCACCAGACTCGCCGTAAAAACTAGATTGCGCTAATACCACAATGCCTTGATCTCCAGCTTCGATAGCGTCAACCAACTCGCCGTCCTTAATAAGTGCTTGCACAGTTGAAGTGTTATCTAATAGCTCGTAGCCCAAAAACTCTGTTGCAGTTGTAATATCAACACCTTTTTGCGTGGTTTTAAAATCACCCGCCTGACGAGCGCGATCACGCTGTTTGGTCATTTGCGCCTCAAAACCTGACATGTCAATAGTTAGTTCACGCTCGCGCGCCACATCGGCAGTTAAATCTACTGGAAAGCCGTACGTATCGTAAAGTTTAAAAACAGTTTCGCCATCGATTTCACTGTTTGTTAAATTAGCAATTGCATCTTCCAAGATGCCCATACCTTGATCCAGCGTTTGTGCAAAACGTTCTTCTTCACGCTTTAATACTTTTTCAACATTAGCCAATGCCAGCTTTAATTCTGGATAAGCATCTTTAAGTTCTAATGCTAGTACGGGCGCCAAACGATAGAAAAATACTTTATCAATGCCAATCTTATGGCCATGACGAATAGCACGGCGAATAATACGGCGCAAAACGTATCCACGCCCTTCATTAGACGGAATAACGCCATCAACGATCATAAAAGCAGTTGAACGAATATGGTCTGCAATTACTCGTACAGAGGCATTATCTTGTTTAACACTTTGATCTGTTGGTGTTAAATCAACAATAGATTTAGTCAAGCTTTGGAAGCTATCTATATCGTAATTGTTGTTTTTATGTTGCAATACAGCCGCTAGGCGCTCTAAGCCCATACCAGTGTCTACACAAGGTGCATCCAGTGGCTTTAAATAACCATCTTCTTGCTTGTCATACTGAGTAAAGACCAAATTCCAAATTTCAATATAGCGATCACCATCTTCATCCGCATGCCCTGGCGGACCACCCGCAATATCTTCACCATGGTCGTAAAAAATCTCACTCGAAGGGCCACACGGACCAGTGTCACCCATTTGCCAAAAATTATCCTTAGCGCCACAACGAGAAATGCGGTTTTTAGGAAAGCCAATTTCATTCACCCAAATAGCTTCTGCTTCGTCATCTTCTTCAAAAACACTAACCCACAGTTTTTCTTTAGGCAAGCCGAGCTCTACTGTTAAAAACTCCCATGCATATTGAATGGCTTCACGTTTGAAATAATCGCCAAATGAAAAATTTCCAAGCATTTCAAAAAATGTATGATGACGCGCGGTATAGCCTACATTTTCCAAATCATTGTGCTTGCCACCAGCACGCACACAACGCTGACAAGAAACTGCGCGTGTATAAGGACGTTTTTCCAAACCACTAAATACGTCTTTAAACGGCACCATACCTGCATTAACAAATAATAACGTTTTATCATTATGTGGTATTAAAGATGAGCTTTGCTCAATAGCGTGCCCCTTAGAGGCGTAAAAATCTAAGAATTTTTGTCTAATTTCAGCAGTCTTCATTGCAAACAAACATCTAATAAAAATGCCTAATTATACTTGCCTAAGTGCTAAACGATTAATGAAGTGTCGCCTGCACCATGGCGAATAATTTCAATGTCATCACCTGATAAATTAATAACTGTGGTCGGCTCTGGTGGGCAATAGCCATCATCAATAATTAAATCTACTTGATGGTCAACGGCGCCACGTACATCGTCAATATCATAAAATTCAAAGCCTTCAAGAATTAAAGAAACACTCATCAGTGGCTCGCCTAATTCTTCTAATAACGCCTGCACTACACCGTGGCTTGATACTCTAACACCAATGGTTTTCTTCTTCTCATGAAGTAGGCGCTTTGGCACATCACGCGTGCCTGCCAAAATAAACGTATACGCACCTGGCAAAATTTTCTTTAACAAGCGAAAGGCATTATTATCCAATTTTGCATATTCACCAATATGTGATAAATCGCGCATCATCAA
>Ga0181557_1000094_pt1 | contig 106953 bp, 74 predicted proteins | sample 011ome_23_FD_148632 | JGI IMG/M metagenome (GOLD analysis project Ga0181557, IMG submission 148632) | Coastal salt marsh microbial communities from the Groves Creek Marsh, Skidaway Island, Georgia - 011506CT metaG (spades assembly) | ecosystem: Environmental > Aquatic > Marine > Intertidal zone... | reverse complement strand
GCGGTCGAGGCGGCGGCGGTCGAGGCGGCGGCGGTCGAGGCGGCGGCCGCAGTCGCGGATTTGGCGGCGGCCGCGGCGGTGGCGATCGCCCGCAGTTCGGCGGTGGATTTGGCGGCGGTGGCGGTGGTGACCGCCCGCGTTTCGGGGGTGGGTACTAAGACCCGCGTAGCATGAATGACCCGCGTTTGGAATGACATATTTTGAGCTTGTTTGCTGACGAGGCTAATTAATCTCTCTCGCGCTCACTTTCCCGCGCGCGGGCGCATTCGCCGCCCGTGTTTCGCGTCAAGTCAACACAACACACACACAAACACAACGCATCGCTCGCCCGCGCGATCGTTTCGATCATTGCACGTCCGCGCGCGCGTATACGTTCGAGCGTCGCGTGCGCTTTTGGACGACGACACCTGTGTAATTGTCGCAAATCTTCCGAAACCACGCACGCGTTGACGCGCGCGATGTCGTCGTCGCGGCCGTTCATGGAAAAAATACTGCAAAGTGGATTCATAAATACCGCGCGCGAGGGGTTGCTGAATGCGCGTCCGAAGTCGATCGCATTGAGTGGACCAGGAGGATTCTTGGGCGCGCGCGTGCTGAGCGCGATTTTAGACGCGCATGAGTTTCGACGGTTTAATGGCGTGGAACCGGGCGAGGTATTGCTACTTTCGGCGTCACCTGGGAATTTAATGTCGAGGTTAACGAAACAATACGGCGTTGATCGATTGAAGACGGTGCGTGCGTCGAGGGTGGATTATTATCACCAACACGACGTCGATTCGTGGCAAGACCAACTCGGGTCGCTCGGTATGGCGGGATGCAATTCAGTGTTTATGAATCTCGCCGGTCTGGCTGGGCCTGTGAGTGGGCGCCCCGATGCGATGATGGCGGTGAATTATCGCGCGCCCGTCGCCGCGGGACGTGCGTGCGAAAACTTGGGCTTTGGGCACTTTATTCAAAGCAGTACGCAGGCGACCAAGGCAGAACGCGCAGGGCAGGTGCCGTACAGTCGTTGGAAAGCCATGGCGGACTTTTCTCTCGCACGTTTACAAAAATTACCAGTGACTATTTGTGCGCTTGGCATGCTGTACGACAAAGAACAAGGAGTGGTCGGACAACGCGGCGATTTGTTGAATATGATTGATTTGACGCTTTTACCGCTCACGCCAATTATGGGAGATGGTTCGGCACCGTTGCAACCACTCGAAGTCGCAGACGCAGCGAATCGTCTAGCATATTTATCGCTGACTGAAGTGGCGAATCTACCGATCCAAAGCCCTCGTGGGGCGAACGCTGATGCGATTTGGAGCCGCGAGTCGTGGGCAAGCCTCATCAGCCGAAATCAAAGGCAGTTCACGCTTCGCATGTACGATGCCGTGGGCCCAGATAAGATGACCATGCTGGAGTTGAACAAGAAATTTGCAGAATTGAACCATCGAAAGATTCGCCCAGTTCATGTAGACTACAGAAATTTTGAGCGCGTGCTAAACGTCGCGTCGCTCGGGAACTTAAACAGACAGTTTGTTTCACTATTACGAAGCGAACAAGACGCGAAAAACCCAGTCGTGGGTAACCCGACTGATTTTGAAGCGATACTTGGGCCTAACGCTAAGCTATGCTCGCTTAATGATTTGACATACGTCACACAACGACGGCGTTTCCCGTATGCGGCGACGCTCGGGTGGGCGCTACAAAACTACGGCGTCATTTGGCCCGGCATTCTTCTTGGTACAGAAATTTTCGTTACATACTTCTTTGGCGCCAAACGCGCTCACGAAGACTATTGGATATACACTCGCGCTGCGGTCAAGCTCGCAGTATTGACCACCATCGCTGGCAGTGCCGCCATGTTTGGTTCAGAGAGCGCTGCGCACATCCTCGACATCATCCGTTCGGCTACAACACCGCCGAAAATGTAGATTGCACGCTCTATTTATTCATCTCTCGTACCATTGTACCATTGTGCATTGTTGTAAACAATATCATTTTTGAACTGCGCGCGTTTGCGATCGAATCACGCGACATCACTTTTCCACGTGCGCATCGTCTACAAAATTCAAAATCGAGCTGTCTGTCCGACGCGCGTCACACGTCAAACGTCACACGTGCACCCCGCCTCTCTCGACATGGCGGCGAAGAAAACGTCCAAACATTCACCCGCCGACGAGCCCGAAGCGCCGCCGCGCGCGGCGCCCGTCGCCGATACACGTCGTCACTGTTTCATTCAAGCGCTGCTCGCGCGCGGATACATGGAGCTCGACGACGCGTTAGCGCTCTACCGGTACGTGTGCGGCGACCACGCACGAGACGCGCACATCGTACTGACGTTTACGGTTCTATCGCTCAGGGAAATCGTGGAAAACTTCGACGCGACGATGCGAGACTTTACGGCGTTTTGGGGCGCAGCCTCGCGGTCGCTCATGATCTTGGACTTAGAAATCCGCACAGCAAAGTACGATTACGACGGCAAACAATACTTGGCTGTCGTGAACAACGCACAGACGGATGTCACAAAACTAGCCACGCGTTTGAGCCCCGAACAAATCGCCCTGTTCCGCGTGGCTTTGGATGAAATTTTGAAAACCGACGACGCGGCTACGCGAGGCGTTGATTTCATGACGGCGATAAACTACGCGTGCACGTCATCTCAAGAGATTTTAACGGAACGTGAGACGCAAGGCACACAAATGACGCAATTAGAAAAGCAAACTCTCACGGTGGCGCGCATGAATAGCAAAGAAAGAGAACAGACGTTGCTCGAGCTCGTCAAAGATGGCTGGCTCGGGCAAATTGGGCCCGAAGCTCGGCTCGTGCTCGGTCCGCGTTCGTTTTGCGAATTGCGCGCGTTTATATTAGAGCAAGCTCCCGAAGGCGCGCGAGAGCGCTGGGATGCCAACTTGTAATTCTTAGATGATTCTAGCACGCATGAATGACGCTGGCGATTGGATGTCTCCGCGCGAACCGCGCGTCGTACCGCGGCACGAGCGCGCGAGTGCACTTTTTGACGCCACACGTCGTCGCGCGAGCGTCTACGTCGCCGCGCGCGTTCGTCGTCTCACACGCACGTAACCCAACGCATCATGTCCAACCGACTCGGAGCGATGCTTCACGTCGATTCGCACGCCCCGCCGACGGCGACCGAAGACGCGCCGTCTGTGGCGGCTCCCGCTCGAGTCATTCAACAAGGTGACCTCGTCGTCGTTGTCGAAGGCTTCAACGCCGCCACGAGCGTGCGCATTCGCGCTCAAGGCACGTACAAGAGCCGTTTCGGGACGTTCCATCACGACGACTGGGTGGGCGAGGCGTTTGGACACCGCTCGCGCGCTCGCGACGGCAGAGGGTTCGTATGGTTGCTCGCGCCCACGCCTGAGTTATGGACCAAAGTTCTCGAACACCGCACGCAAATCTTATATGCGCCCGATATAGCGTTAGTGTGCGCCGAAATGGAGCTTAAACCTGGGTCGGTGGTGTGCGAAAGCGGCACAGGATCGGGGAGTTTGACGCACGCGTTGGCGCGGTGCGTGGCTCCGACTGGGAGCGTGTGGACGTACGAGTTTAATGAAACCCGCGTGAACGCTGCGAAAGAAGAGTTTGAGGCGAATGGATTAGGGAAATACGTGACAGTCACGCATAGGGACATAGAACGCGATGGATTTCCGGAGGAAATGACAGGTCGCGCGGATGCAGTGTTTTTGGATTTGCCCGGGCCGTACAAGTGCGTGCCGAGCGTCGCGAGAACGCTGCGACCAGATGGCGTGTTGTGTTCGTTTTCTCCCTGTATCGAACAAGTTCACAAGACAATTATAGAAATGGAGAAGAATGGATTTAGTGATATCAAGACGGTTGAGTTGCTCGGGCGAGAATACGACGTCGAGGGGAGAAATTTGCAGACGGACTTGACGACGCCGTTGACGAAGAATACAAAGTATGGTTGGCGTAGGGATTTCAAGCGACCGCGTGACGGCACGAATGCCGCTTCAGAAACACATGAAGAACGCGCCACGGGAGCGTCCACGGAAACTATCGTGACGTTTCCGCGACAACGCCTACAATCGCACACGGCGTATTTGACGTTTGCGCGTCTGACGCCTGTACCAGACGGTTGGGAAGAATTAGCGGCAAAGCGAAACAAGACAGTCATTAGCGACGACCTCTTAGAGCGGGCACAAGACTTTCTGACGAAGCGCAAAATGTACGCGGATCGACCGCCTCGCGAGGCAGTGGAGGCGAAACCGAGTACAAATATGATAGAAAATCCGGGAGATTACTCCGAGTAGAAAGTACCAGCATGTTGGTACAGTACTAGTACGGTAGCGGTACAAGTACTGTAATAAATAGCAATACAAATGTGTGGCCTACGTCTCTTTGCGACTATTTTGCCCTCCTGACCCGAGCCAAGGAGCGATGAATGTGTTCTGGATGCCCCACGCGACGTTTTGTGTTTCCAAAAATGCGGCGATGACGGCTTGCTTCGTGTCGCCTCCGCTGGACAATGTCTTCCCCGCCGCCGCCGCTGCCGGAGCAATCGATGCCACTAACGTTGGACCCACGCTCAGCGCCAAAACTGAGCGTCCCACTATATCTAATTCTACCGGTTCGTACGCCTCCAATCCATCGAGATGCGCGCGCCATTCCTCGTCAAGGTTCCAGTGCTGCGCTCCGTCTCTTAACAACTGCAAATATCTCTTCGACGGCAACTGCGTCCCGAAATTCGACAACTCCACGTGCGTCAACGTGCGGCCGGTAATTTCCCGACCGTCATATGTCACGCACGTCACATCCACTACGTCGTACGACCCTTCGGTCGACAGCAAGTAATCCCATTCGTCTGATGTTATCGTGTACATCACCCCGTGCGTTTCCTTTGTAAAGCGCTCAACGGCGCCCTCGCGCGTCGGGCGCACCGCCGCGAACGCGGGCTCAACGTACGGCAATCCTGGAACGGAGAACACGAGCTCGTAGCCGGGTAGCACGCACGGCGCACTCCCCGTGGGCTTCATCCCACGTTGGCCTTCAAAAGTGCTCGGCTTGACGTTTGAGCCAAACGCAAAGTAGTTCACGGTCGATGACGACGACGTCGACGAGGCTGACGCGGTCACGCTGCGCGTGCGCGTTCGCCGAGCACACCGCGCATCGAGTGGTAGCGTCGCGCGGGATGCGGCGGGCATGGATATATGTCGAGAGGCGCGCGATGAGGACTCAAACGTGGATTACAAGGCCTTTTATGGTTTTGGTACAGCCGCGAAAGTCGTCGCGATCGCGTCTAAGCGTTGAAGAAATCTGCCGCACCAGGGCGGCGCCGTTGTTGACCTTGTGGTTGTTGTTGCTGCTGCCTTTGTTGCGCGTCAATGAGGGCTTGTAAATCAGCACCCGCGAACGTCGGCGGCGGAGGCGGCGGCACTTGGGTGAAATGTTGTTGTTGTTGTTGCGGCGGAGGCGGCACGTTCCGCAAAGGCGGCGGTGGTGGCACATTCGTGTGCGCGACGTGCTGTGCTTGGTACAAGTACTGATTGTGCGCCGGTGGAGGCGGCGGCACGGCGGTGGATGGATCGTCCGTCGGTTGGTAATCTTCGTCTTCATCCTCCGCCGGGCGTTTGGCGGCGCGCGGTTGAATTTCCTTTACGTTTGGCCCGGTACCGCGCGGGTGAATGACGACGCCGAGCATGCCATCAGATGGCATGGTTTGCCCAGGTTCTAAAGGTACGTAGTGAAGCACTTTTTCTGCGTTCGAGCCTCGCGGGACCAAGTAGAATTCACCACCGAGCGTCGTCTGCGCGAGTCCAGCGCGTTTGCGTTCGCGATAATGTTTGATGAGCTTTTCCAACGCGCGTGCGGCATCTTCTCCACCGCTTGGCGCGGCGGAGATATGCGCAAGTGTCACCGCTCTAGACGTCGAATTATGGTGCACTTGCTTCGCGAACGACTGCACGGCTTTGTAATCTACGCGACCTTTGACGCTGACACTTTCTGAAAGCAAATCTGCGAGCGAAGCGCACTCGCCGCCGACGGGAATGACGCGCAAAAATTGATCCGGTAATCCGTGCACAAGGACTTTTCCCTCCCAACCATCTATGGAAAGTGGTGTGACCTCTTCTTCCTGCTCTTCCTCAGCGTTTTCGTCGTCATCAGATGGCGCCGCGGCGGTTTCTGGTTCGTACTCGGCAACCTCTGGATCGTATTCCTCCTCGGCGACAAATTCAGGCTCTGGCTCGTACTCTGGTTCGTATTCTTCCTCGTCTTCTTCTTCTTCCTCCTCATCGACATCGCCCGAAGCATTACCACCATTTGCAAAGTCTTCAAAAGAAACGAACTCGTCCGGCTCGGGTTCAGGCTCGCGTTCAATCACTTCAGGCTCAGGCTCTGGCTCCGAGACGACGTCTTTGTCGTCTTCGTCGTCCTGGTCGTCGTCAACGATTTTGGCCTTCTTTTGAGGAGATTCAGACTCCATGCCCTTCTCAGCCGTGGCCAAGTCAACCGTCGACGCTGTGTCCACCGTCGGTTGCGGCAAATCTTTCTTGATTTCAACGTGCATCTCATTCTTCCCATCCTTTTTGACGACTAAATCTTCCAACGCCACCCCCGTCAAAAAAGCATCCTCGCCGATGTTCTGCTCACGCTTCTTCCGCCATTCGATGAGTTCTTTGTTCGCCAACTCCGCGGGCGACATCATGACAAATCTCTGAGGCTTCAAATCATCCGCAAGCACGCGCGCGCGAAGTTGTGGATTGTGCGCATCCTTCAAATTGAACATCAACGACCGCGCCTTGGTACGGTACTCCTTACCCGCGTCGTTGGCGCACGCCGCGAATAACGCCTCCTCCACCGCTTTCGCCACAACATCCGGCTCGCCATTCGACGCCTCCTCCCCAATCTCTTTCGTCTCCTTCACCGCGAGTTCTAACGCATCCTGTACGCTCGCCCGTACTTTATCTCGCACCTTTCGTTCTGCTTCGACGTCCTGTTCAGATTTCTCGACTGGCTTTCGCGTCCCGCTCGGCTTTCTCCCATGTCCCAGCACTCGCCCTCGCATCATCGCCGCCGCGTGCTCCTCGTCTCTGTACACCGGCCACGACACTTCGTCGTCTAAAATCGCTTCTTCGAGATTGATATCCTCTTCTTCTCCCGTCTCTTCGTCTTCGCCCGGCGGGTACCACAGCGTCGCCGTGCGCGACTTGGCGTTGATTTCAACCACCTTTGCGTCGTACCACACCCCGGTCTCGGGCCACGCCACGGCGATATATTTCCCTGTATCATTCACAACCGCACGCACGTCGTCACGGGTCAGGTTCAACGCGTCATCGCGCGCGTCCGGCGCATTAATCAATCAAAAGTCAACTCGAGCTCGCGTGTGGATTGTCACGTGAAAATCGTCCACCGTCCGTCGCGTCGTCGCGTCGTCGCGTCGTCGTCGTCGTCGTCCTCCTCGTCGTCGCGCACCTCTCAACCGCGGGTTTATGTCATCCAGCGTCAACAGTCGCCTGGCGCGCATTGTGTCGGCGTCGACGCGCGTGCGGCGCGACACACAGTGCGGTGTCTCGGACGCGGCGACGCGGCATTCGCGCGCACGATGGGGTTCTTCGCCACATCCGCGGCGTTCGCGCTGCTCGAAGGGATGTTCTACGCTTACGTGCAGTCATCGACGCCGCGTGAACGACGATCGTACGTGTGCGCGCGAGCGGCGATGCGAGCGTTCGAGTCGATGTCGATGTGATTCGAGTTGATGATTGATGTTCAGGTTCTTTGTGCGGCGTATCGCGAGACTGACGGTGGTGATGGTGCGGTGTGCGTAGGTTTTTACACGTGATGTTTGGAGCGAGCGTGTTTTGTTGTTGGTTCATGTGGGCGATCATTTACATGGCGCAGATGAACCCGTTGATTCGACCGGTGTTGAGCGATTGAGTCGAGCGCGCGTGAACGAGAGACGAGAGATAGAGACGCGTATCGTCGTGTTGACACGCAGTCGATGGCATAGGACGTAGCAATAATGTAACTTTAGGACACACGTTGATGAATTTGGAGAGGGAGCGACGCACGACGTGTGCGTGAGCGTGGATTACAAGGCGTCATCGCGTTGTCGTGCGGTGACGCGAGCTTCTACATAAAATGGGGTTGGAATGACTCTACAGCGGCGGATGCGCGATGTACATCGCCGTGCGCGAGCGTGACTGGTACGCGATCAGCAGCACGCACTTTTCGTTTCCGTGGTAGATCCGGTCAATTTGACTTCCACCAAATCTTCCGCGCTATTCGCGCTCGGGCTCGGCGTTTCCATGCCCGGCAACGCCGCCGCTATTTTTCTGAACAACACCTTCACGTTAAAACCCGCCTTGGCGCTTGTCTCGATGAACATGACCCCTTCTTCTTTCGCCTTCGCCTCACCCTCCGCCGCGCTCACTTCGCGCCCATCCAAATCTGTTTTGTTGCCGACGAGCGCGATAATCACGTCGCCGCCGCGCTCCGCCTTTACTTCTGAAATCCATTTCGTACTGTTCACAAAGCTCGCCCTGGAGCTCACATCGTACACAATCACCGCCACCGAACTATCACGTATATACGAAGGAATCAACGATCTAAACCTCTCCTGCCCAGCCGTATCCCACAACTGCAATCGCACCGTCCGATCCTCCAAGTACATCGTCTTCGACAAGAAATCAATCCCAATCGTCGCCTGATACGAGTTATCAAACTTATCGTACATAAACCTCGATATTATCGACGTCTTCCCGACGCTTTGATCCTACACACACGCGCACGCACGCACGCGTCAGTCTCGATAGTCACCCGCGAGCGCACCCATCGTCGATCATCGCCACATCGCGCGCGCTCCCCTTCGTCGCGCACGCATCGCGCGCACACGCACCCCGAGAAACACGAGCTTGTACTTGGGTAACGGCGTGATCCCCGACGCGGTGGCCATGGCGCCCGTGCGCGACGCGACGCTGTGGCGCCCGCGGCGCGCGCGAACGTCGTGGTGTACGCGTCGCATGAACGCCGAATGTCCGAACGTTCTCGTTCAAATCCCGCGAGCTGTCGCGCGTCGTCGTCGACGTCGCCGGACGTCAGTTTCGACCCGGTCGAGGTACGCGGCGGCGCGCGAAGGACTGCGCCGCGATCGCTCGTTCACTCGACGCGCGTCGCGCGTGGGCGCGGCGGCGACGCACGCGCGAAGACGCGCGGCGTTTGGGTGCGCGTTTGAATCTCGGCACGGTTTAAAACCCACGGCGCGCGAGCGTCGTGCGCGTTGGCGAGACTGACGAAAACGTGCGTCGCGTCGCGCGTTACGCAGGTTTTTATATTTGGTTCGTACATCATGGATGACTCTGCGCCCGCGCCTCGCGTGAACGGGGAATTGCTCGGGAACTTTATCGGGAAGAAGGTGCTCTTGGTCGGCGAAGTCACGCCGGTGGATGGCGTCAAGGCGACGTTGAAGACTGGTGATGATAAGATGATCACCGTGAACCTTTCTGGTGATGGTTCTTTTGCGTCTAAGTTTGTTGAGTTCGAAGGCTCGGTGGATAGCGCGGATACGATTACGGAGAGCTCTCGCGCGGAGTTTGGCAATGATTTTGACATGTACACGTACAACGAATTGACCAAGCAAATTTCGGGCAAGTCGCGCGACTTGTTCTATTAGATTGCGTGACGCGAAAGGATTGTGATAATCATACGTTTATATCGATGTTTTATCGTCGTAATCGCGCGATGTTTTGATTTCTTACGATTGAGCCACGACGTGAAATGTGGTGCGTTTTGTTCATATTAATAAATGACGTGCTTCTTGTGAGTTTACTTCTCTCCCGTCCACTCGAACTGCACGCGGTCTCTTTCAAGCGCGGCGCGGACGATGGAGTTTACGCGCTCGCGCAACTCCTTACCGGGCAATCGGCTGATGACTTCAACGCCAAACCCGCTGACTAAGAGCGAGCGGGCGGTTTCCACGGACAAGCCGCGCGACTGAATATAAAACAACTCTTCTTCTTCCAAGTCGCTCACCGTACAACCGTGCGTGCACTTGACGTCATCTGCTATGATTTGCAAGTTTGGTTTAACGTTGACAGTCGCCTTGGGGACAAGAAGCAAGTTTCTAGACAACTGCTTGGCGTCGGTGCGCTGCGCAAAGCGGTTCACTTGGACGTTGCCGTCGAAAACGCCTTTGCCAGAGGGAGCGCTCACAATGCACTTGTGGACTTGGTTGCTCGTACCTTCCTCAAAGTCTAACTGCAACTTGCTGTGTAAATCTAAAGTTTGCCCCGCACCAGCGAGATTGAAGCATCCAAGCACGGTTTCCGTGCGCGGGCCGAGCTGCTTGATGCTCAAGTCGTGTCGCGCCGTCTTACCTCCGACAGAAATCTCATTCACTTCATACTTGGACTCTTCGGCTTGCGTCACGAGCGTTGTGCGCGTGTGCACGGCATTACGCCCATGGTTTTGCACGATGGAGTGTTTGAGCGACGCGCCCTTCTCGAGGACAATTTCGCACACTCCGTTTTGCCAATACGCCGACTCCCCTTGGCCCGCAAAATCTTCAACCACCGTCAATTCCGCATTTTCCTCCACCACAATCGTCATTCGCGGTGCCGACACGCGCATGACATCACCGTCCTTCGCACCAGTGGACAAAGTCGCCACATGAATCGGCATCGCGCATTTCACCCCAGCCGGAGCCCGAATCACCAACGCGTCCTCCGCGCTCGCCGAGTTCATCGCCGAGAACACATTCCCCCGCACCGCGCTTTGTTCACCCATCACACGATCCGCCCCAATCACCGACGCCATACCAATAACAACTCCAGCTTTCGTCGCGCCCTCAATAGTCGATTGCGCGCCATCCATAACGCCATCCACGAGCGCGCACGTCGCGCACGCCTCCCCGACCGTCAACCCGCGCGCGTCCACCCCCCCCTCAGCTCTCGTCGAAACAAACGCCTTCACCCCAGTCAACGCCGCGAAATCTGTAAACCTATACTCCTCCATACGATTCGTCGGCGCTCGCGCGCTCGCCAGCGCCTTCACCTCGTCCGAATCCGCCAATAACGCCTCGCGCACGCGCGCCTCCATGGCTTTAGCGATAAACCCATCATCGTGCGTCTTCGTCGCCGTCGCCCGCGCCGCGCACGCGCGTGTGCCGTCCACGGCGCGGCGTGTGCGTGGCAAACGCGTCTGCGCGCGAGATGGCGCCGTGCGCGCGACCGACGACATCGCGACGTCCACGGCGTGCGCGCGTAATGCCGACGTCAAGAGGGCGACGTCGCGCACAGGGATGGACGCCGCCACCACCCTATCCACGTGGGTTTTACTCGAGAAATCTCGGACACACGGAACGCATTGGAGGTCATAACACGCTATGCGCGTCATACATAAATCAAACGGGACACGATACATAGACGCAAAGTTGTAAAGATAGAGGGTTCAGGAGCTTCATTGGGCGATTGGGCGCACACGCGGCGGCCCGACGGCGCGCGCGCGTCCGGCGCCCCTACGACGACAGTGGTCGACGCGGCGCCCGACGACGCGCGGTGTTCGATGGTGGTCACGCGCGCGGCGAGCGTCACGCGTGGGTTCACCACCGCGCCGTCGTCGAGCTCGATCTCGATCGATGACGACGCGAGCGCGAGCGCGAGCGCGGATGGCGCGAGCGAGGCGGAGGCCGCCGCCGCGTGGGCGCGAAGTGGGTTGGCGAGCTTTCGAGACGGCGACGAGGCGTTCGCGGCGAGCGCGAGTGCGATAGAACGCGCATCGAGTGCGTCTCCGCCCGGGTTGCAGCGTCAAGGCAGCGCGAGCGGGTCCAAGGCGAGTCTGTTGAGCGCTGGTTTGCGAAGGATTGATTCTGGGCTGTTGATTGATCGGGACGCCGACGCGAAGAGAAAACTCTCGCCAGAGGACTTTGATATATTGAAATTAGTCGGACAAGGGGCGTTTGGGAAAGTATTTCAAGTGCGTAAGAAGGATTCAGGGGCGATTTATGCGATGAAGGTGATGAAGAAGGATAGGATTATTGAAAAGGACCAAGCCGAGTACACGCGCGCCGAGCGGGATATTCTCACGGCGGTGACTCATCCTTTCGTTGTATCGATGCGGTATTCGTTCCAGACCGCGTCGAAGTTGTATTTAATTTTGGACTTTATCAACGGTGGGCACTTATTCTTTTTATTGTACAATCAAGGCACTTTTGGTAACGAATTGACAAAGTTTTACTTGAGCGAAATTTGTCTCGCCATCGGTCACTTGCACGGGTTGAATATTATGCATCGCGATTTAAAGCCGGAAAATATTCTGGTTGACATCGAAGGGCACGTGAAAATCACCGACTTTGGCTTGGCAAAAAGAATTGAAGAAGACAAGCGAAATAACTCCCTCGCTGGGTCGATTGATTACATGGCGCCTGAGATTTTAAACGCCAAGGGGCACGGCAAGACGGCGGATTGGTGGTCCGTCGGCGTATTGATGTTTGAAATGCTCGCTGGTACGTTACCATTCAAGGGTAAAAACAAGCAACTCGTACAAAAAGCAATTTGTAGCGACAAGGTCAAGGTACCAAACTACTTTCTTCCCGATGCCGTGGGGTTGATTAAGGGCTTACTCACCAAGGAGCCGACGGTGCGCCTCGGCCACGGCGCGAATGGCACGGCGGATGTCAAAGGACACAAGTACTTTAAAGGCGTAGATTGGGCCAAGATTGAAGCCAAGGCGATTCCTCCACCCTACAAACCCGATGTACAAGGCAAAAACTGCACCGCAAATTTCGACGCGAGATGGACGGATGTCCCAGCCGTGGATTCCGTCGCCGCGACGCCCGTGTCGGGCGACCAACAAAAATTCATGGGTTTCACTTTTGTGTCGTCGTTTATGGAAGAAGCCATGGCCAAGCTCGAAGTGAAGACAACATCATCACCGACGCGAGGTAAACATGCCGACGCCGACGATGAAGACGCCGATAGCGCGAGCGCAACGACGCGCGAACAAAGCGAAGACGAATTGGAGTTTTCCGAGGATGAGGACAAACATCGGGACTCGACGTCGCCGCGTCGCCCGCCTTCCGTCACCCTTCCTCCGCGTCCCATTCCATATTCAAGTCTCAACGGCGTATTGCGCCCTGACGCCCCGGCATTCATTCCACCGGGTCGTCGTTGATTTTGCGCGCGTACATCCATAGCGTACGCGTTATACATTCTTTCGCACACACAGCTCTCTCGCGTGTAACTTTACATTTTTGCAACGCCACACATCGACGTGCGCGCGCATCTGGCGCCCGGCGCAACATTTCGCATATGAACGTCCTCGTGCACGTCGGTCTCGCCAATTCGCGCGCGCGCGCGCCGGCGTCCGTGCGCCTGCCGCTCGACGCGACGTTTCGCGAACTCCACCGCGTCGCGTGCGAGGCAGCGGGCGTGCCGTCCAGCGACTATCGCACGCATTATCGCGGCAAAGTGCGCGGTGACGACGAGACCATAGGAGATGTCATCAAGGCATCGACCGCCAAGGTGGCGCTGCTGCCTAATCCGGCGTCCAAGGCGGACGCGAGGCGACGGTTGGAGGAGGAGCTCGAGGAGACGCGCGCCGAACGAGGCGAGCGATGGCGACGTGCCGCGCTCGAGACGACAGTCAACGAACATGACACCATGGGTGATTGCGGTGGCGTCGAGCGAGGTGGTGGCGGCGAGAATGCGGCGATTGAGGCATCGCGCGACGCCATCGCCGCGACGTACGAGACATCGCTCGCGTTCGCGGAAGACGTCGCCGCGATCGAGCGCATTCGCGACGATGCGAGCGCGCTCGGCGCAAAAGCGACGCAGCAAAAGTTGTTATTTTTGAATGAGCAGTGCGAGCGCGCGTTGCTCAAGCTTGATGCCGTGGAGTCGCACGGGTGCGCCGTCGTGCGCGCCGACAGGAAAGCGGCTGTCGGCGCGTTTAATGAATTGTGCGATCGAATCTCCGCGCTCAAGCGGTGAGCGCGATGCATAGAGACCGGACCTTTGTCGTTGTCGTTGATGTATAGGATATAGCTCACGAACGTTGCGCATTACTGCTTGTGAATATATTGTTTGAATGTGTGTACAAAACCAGGCTTTCAACCACGTCAGACGCCGGCGCGCGACTCGGTGCTTTTCGGCGGGCGCGTCGCGGACATGGCGCGATCCCGCCGCGCCATCGCGTCCGACACCTCAAACGACGACGACGATGAAGAGTCCGCCGTCATTTCGTCGTCGCCATCGCTCAAATGGGCGCCCGGGTCGAGTGGAAAGGACCAAAGAGCGCGCGCCAAAGCTATGCGAAATAGGCAGCAGAACGCGCGACGAAACACGCAAGCGACGCCGGCGGCGGCGAGCTCGAGCGAAAACTCGCATTCGAAAGAGTCGAACACGCGTGCGAGCGAAGCTATGGCGATGCGAAAGTTGGTGCGCGTGCTCGATATCGCCAGCGGATGCGAAAACTGTGACGTGGTTGTTGAGCTCGCGTGCGGCGCCGTCGCGCGCGTCGAGGAATTCACGTCGGGCGACAGCCGTTTAAAGGATATTGACGTCGTACGCGATGGTGATGGACGTTCTGTGTATTGGCGACGCGAGCGGGGAGATGAGGACGAGGTGACGTCGTCTACGACGCGGGCGTTTTCTAGCGCCTTGAAGGTTTCAGCCGCTTTGGATGTGGACGCGTTCGACGCGCTTCCCCAGGAAGTTTGGGCGCGAATTTTTGAGATTTCGTCGTTGCGAGACAGCGTAAAATTAGCGGCAACGTGTAAATCGCTATTCGTGCTTTGGCACAGCGCGTACGTGCGCGATTGCCGCTATCAGTCGATGTTTGGTAGGCGCGCATCGGACGACGCCGCGGGCGCGGAACGCGAAATGATGATTTCATACGTGACGAGCGAGCGCTGGTTCGACCGCGCGCACCTCGGTCAGGTTCAGCACGCTAAGCCAAACGACTACGGCGTCGGTCCGAGTTTCGTTCGCGGAATGATTGCCGACGAAACTACGGTGACGACGTTCGATCGCGAAAAGGTCAAGCTATGGTACCATGGAGCTGGAGCGCGCGGAGACGCCGGTGGAGAAGCTGGCGGGCGACTGGCGTCAATGTCGGTGGAAAAGAAATCATCATCTAAACGTGGGCTTACCGCGCTCGCGGTGAACGAAGCGAGCATTGTTGCTGGAGACGACGGAGGTCGGCTGCGCATTTGGAAGAGCGACACTTTGGAATATGTTCAAAAGCGCGCGCACGCAATCGCAAACGATGGCGCCATTTCCGCGCTCTGCGGCATCCCGGCGACGTCACTCGTCGCAGTAGCGAGCGCGAGCGCGCAGGATATCGAGATTTGGGACACGGACGAAGTCGTGAGCGTGACGTCGGTTTCACTGTCTGATTTGGCCGGAGGTGAACACCGCGGCGGCGTGACGTGTCTGTCAATGTTCGGCGGTAACTCGTATCAAGGAAGGCATCGAACATTCACGGGTGCGACGTCGCGCATGTGGGCGGGCACGATGTTCGACAAAGTCGTCGGCGTCGATTTGAATCGCGCCTCTTTTGTAGATACGCTGTCGCTTCCTGAATACTGTCGAGGCACGTCCGCAATCACGGCAATCGCGGTAAATGGACCATTAATTGCGACCGTCGTGCGGGGCGTCGGTGCGTTGATGTGGGATCGACGCGGTTACCCGCAAGAGCAAATAGTCGCGACGTTTCATTCACATTTTGAATGCAAGGCTGACGCGGCGGCGGAGCAGTCGAGTTGCATCGATTTAGAAGACTACGCGTTGTGGATGTCAAATCCAGGCGATCCTGGCGTGAGTGTGTTTGACATACGCAAAGTATTCGGTCCGTCGCGACGACAAGATCGATGGGTCGCGGGCGACGCGACGCGACACTCTGTCGTGTCGATTTTGCGTCCGCGAGCTCGCGCGCAACGAGGAGCGTTTTCAACCGATGTCAATGTCGGTTGTTTCGCCCGCGTGTGCGGATCTCCAGGGGTCGTCGTCGTCGCCCCTGATGCAGAATCATCAGAGGCGCGGTGTTCGATATTTTCTCACAAAAACATAATGCCAAACGCCGACGCGTTCGACGCTACGGAGATTAAGGATGACGCCTTTCGCTCGCGGCGGTCGCGGCAAGGCAAGTCGTCGCAACCGAAATCGAGAGGGCGATATCCCAAACGCGGAGGATTGATCGGTTAGCGTATAGTATTATCGTAGCACCTGTAGCAAATTATGTAGCGGCATGTAATTGCAGTATGTATAGTACTAGAACATCAATCGTCTCTCGTCGTGTGGCCTTGTCGACGTGTCTCTGAGCTATGAAGAACGTCGCGGACGTCATTTGAACGCTGGCGCGTTCTTTTCGATGATGAGCGGCGGACCACCCGCAGAGCTAATTCGCTGAAGGCGCTCCGGACCTTCTTCGCGAACGATTTTGTCCCCACGCATGGCGACGTAGGAATAACGCAGTTCGCCAGAGCCGATATCTGCTACGACTTGCCACCGGTCGGCGCCCACGCGGCGCAACGCCAACGGCGCGCGCAGCGCCTCATCATCCCCAACCACCCCTAAAATCACCCCTTCTGGAAGTGAACACTGTACGGCTAACGTAACCTTCACTATCGGTCCTTTCTTCACCGCCACGGGTGCCGTCGCGCGTCGCATCGGCGTCGGAGCTGGCGCCGTCGCGCGTCGCGGCCGCGCCGGAGCTCGCGACTCCGCCGGCGCCGCCCCCCTCGGCTTTATATTCACCTCGCGCTTGACGTTCGAAAAAATAGGCACATCCGTCGTATTCGCCGCCGCGCGTCGCTCGCGTGGCGTCGGTGGCGCGATTTTCGCTGCACGTTCGCGTCCCGCGCGGCGACCGTCGAGCGCGTCGGATATTCTCGACTTGACTGGTGCCAAAGACGCTCGTCGTCTTTCGGCGATGTTCTGCGCGCGAATGTCGCGCGCAATTTTCATCAGCGCCCACGGGATGCCTAAAATTAACCCCGTGTTGAACGCCACGGCTTGCGCGGGCGGCAGCGCGACGCCAGGGAGCAAGGTGGCTTGAACAGTTGCACTGGCGTCCCGCGCGGGCGCGAACGTGTACGCATCGCCGCGCGCGGCGCGCACGACAGGCCCAGCGCGCGTGCGACGACGCGGCGTCTTCGACGCACGCCTGCTAGGCGCCGCACCGAGCGTCTGCGTGCGGGTGAGCATAATGCGACGACGTGTGTGGGTCAGCTGGCGGTTGTGGATAGAGCATCTTTTTTGGGATTAGTTTACAGCGACATAATCTCCTTGTCTTTCGCCGCGCAGAGTTTGGTGATGACGGCAATCGTGTCATCCGTCATGCTCTGCAAGTACTTTTCAGCGCGCTTTTGATCATCTTCGGGCATGGCGGCGCGCTTGATGTGCTTGAGCGCTCGATGCCGAATGTTGCGCGCGGCAATTTTCGCGTTTTCGGCGAGTTTGCTCGCGAGTTTGCTCACTTCTTTGCGCGTGTCTTGCGTCATTGTCGGAATTGGGACAATCATACCATCGCTCGATGATCTCGGCACCAGGCCAAGTGGGGAGTTCATGATAGCCTTTTCAACCGCCGAAGCGGTGGACGCGTCGTAGAGCGTCACCGAAAGCGTCTGCGCGTTTGGCGCTGTAATCGTCGCCAATTGCGACAATGGCGTCGATTCGCCGTATACATCAACCATAATATGGTCAATCATCCCCGCTGACGCGCGTGAAGTTCTAAGTTGTGCTAAATCCTCGGTGAGCGCGTGCGTTGCGCCCTCAAACTTGCTACGCGTCGGCGAAACGAGACTCGTCAGTATTCGTGGAAACCATAACGAGGTCGCGAAATCGAGCGCGCGTTGCACTGACATCCTTACCTCTTCCAAACTTTTGGGTCGTATTCGATTGCACCATCGCCGTCTTCGCCATCGTCTTCGCTGCCGTCCTCCTCGTCGCTCGAAACATCTTCAGCGACGACGGCGACGGTGTCCTTCTTCCCACCTTTCCCTTTCTTTTTCTTGCTATATGAACGTCGCGCTGAATCGAGCGCGCGAGTCGCACGCGTCAATGTAATTTCGACGCACCAATCGCGCGCGCGCGCGATGGATGACACTGGCGCCGGCGTAGATGTCGTCCACAAATGTCGAGTCAGCTGTTTGGGCGAGACGCGCAGGGACGCGTGGTCAACGCTGCATCGCTCGGAGGTCGAAACGAGTGCGCGAACATGCTCGTGCGCGTACATTTGCGCGCGCTGGCGGGCGAGGAGGGTGAGACGCGCGCGAGAAGACATGGCGCGCTCGTGGTGGTTTGTGTGGACACGTACAAAATATAAACGCTGTTGGACTGAAGTTACAATACAATGGACGGCGACGTTGAACGCCGATCCGATGTGCTATCTATGTTTATTAGCCCTGGAACGTGGCAAACCAAGCTGACGCGTCTGCCATGTGACATCTCTCGTAGTGGGCGCGCATGAGCGTTGGCGTACTTAAAGTGACACCGTCGAGTCGGCAACAAATGCGACGGTGACCGACGTTGTCCGTCGAGTGCTTCATGAAGACATCGAGAGCCATTTCACTCGGTGTCAATTTATTCTTCAATGTTCTCGGTGAGAGTGACACTCTTGCAAGTGGTGGCTTTGTCGACGGCGCATTGGAGGCTGCCGCGTCAGCATCACCAAAGCGAAACAATCGACGTCCTCCATTTTGTCCATTTTCAATCCCTTTCGCTTGCGCCGTACTGAACGTCGATGGCGCTGGTGCAGCCATCATCTCTACTCGATCTGGAGATCGAGTAGGCGGCACCTCGTTGATCGGATCAGATTCCGTTGGCCGTTGGTGAGTTGTTTCTTGCGGATATTGTGATGTTGGTGGCGGCGGTGGCGGCGGTGTGTGACCTGTGGCCAGAGTGTACTGCGAGTTCTGGGGCGCTCCACCGTGAGCGAATCCTTCACCACGGATAAACCCTTGACCGTAGCGCGCATAGTCAGGAGGGATGTAACCATACGGAACGGTGAACTGTCGTTCGTATAAAAGACGTTGCATCATTTCACGCATCTCGGCGAGTTGCTTTTCAAGCGAATCAATCTTCGCCACGGTGTACTCGTACTGTTTCATCGAAACGGTTGCAACTTCATTCGACGGCTCGACATGTTCCATGACTAGACGTGATTGCGGTGTCTCCGCCCCGGGCGTATTCATATTGGGTTGATGAATCGCATCGAGTTGTCGTTGTCGCCCGTTGACTGGTTTGATTGCCGTTTCGAACGGTGCTGTGTTTTCAGATTGCGGCGACTCCACGATTGGCGATTTCGCATACAACGCTGGTGTCTCTGCCTGTACTTGTCTTGGCAGATTTACCTTACTTTTTGGTTCTAGTGGCAAAGGCTTTTCGAAGACAACCTCGACGGTTTCTGGAGCTCGAAGTTGTATGCGTTCGCCACGGCTCCAACGCTGACATTCACTTCTAAAGTTCTTCTCCACGTGCGCTCGCACGAGACTGAACCGTGTGAGCACTTTTCCATCGAGTTTGAACTTGTACTGACGATGTCCTAAATATTCGACGAATTCAGATAAGAATCCATCCAGGTTCCCTATATCATCCTCCACAACGGACGCGGCGATAGTTTTCGGCTGCGTGCGCTTTTCCTCTTCTAATTGCGTTGGAATCTCTTTGACATTTCGCTCGACTTTAATACCTTTCGCTTGCTTTTCAGTCTCTCCGGAGGTTGAAGATCCCGTGCGCATATCTTTCTTTTCTTTCGTTTCTTCTGCAGGAGGCCGCTTCGGCGATTGAGCCCTCACGGCTCGCTCCGCGGAGACCCGTCGTTCATCCTCGCGCTCGAGTTTTGTGAGTTCGGCAACCTTGTCAATTGCACGCTGCACTGCATCTATGGCACTTGACTTGTGATTGAATTCGGAAGCGTCTGCAGTTTTCGCACTCTTAGACGTTGACTCTGGTGCTGGTGAAAGCTCTTTCTTCTGCGCTTCAATCGTCCCAGGCGCGGGCGTGATTGCGGGCGCGATTGCGTCCGCGGGCGTGGACACTTCATCGACTGTCTTTTCACGCTTCAACTCCGTCTTCGCCACATTTCCTTCATCGAGGTGTTCCATGATGACTTGAATCACATCAACACACGCCTTAGTGTCCAAATGACTATGTCCCAGAACTTTTTGTCGAATGTCTCGCGCGCGAATAAACAAAGGTTTGGCTTCGGCGAACAACTGCAATTCAAGCAACGTTTCGCCAAGGTCGACGCACCGGCGCGCGATTTCGAGATGCTTCGGTCCAAATTTTGCATCCGCTGTCTCTAGCGCTTGTTCATAGTATCGCCGTGCCTTTTGCCATTTCGTTTGTACCTTGTACAATTCCGCAAGGCTTAAAGTGTACTGGAAGAAATCATCTTGTCTGAAATAGTCCCGCTCGGCGGTGGTGAGCGCTTGAGCGTACAACGCCTCCGTCTTTTCAAAGTGATTCATATCCTTATACAAGATTGCAAGCGCATGAAGATGCTTGGCAAGATCAGGGTAGTCATCTTGGTCAGCTGAACGCAGCCATCGCTCGGCTTGTCGGCAGAAATTAATCGCACTCTTTTCATTTCCGCTGTTTTTGTGCGTCTTGGCGAGCGCGATGGCGATGACCGCCAAGTCTGGATGATCATTGCCCAACGTGTGCGCCTCAATTTCCATCGCACGCGTGTACAGTGCTTTTGCTTGGTCGTTGTTCTTGATATCGCCGTGGAACGCCGCTAAATCCATCATGCGACGCGCGACGCCTCGATACATTTTGCCATAGCGCTTCGTGGTGATTTCGAGCGCGCGGATGAACATTTTTTTCGCCGCGTCATCCTTGCGCAACGCGTGCGCGGCATGCGCGGTCTTGCCGCATACATTGGCTAACATTTCACTTTCGTCATCAACGATACCCTCAAGTTTACCCAACACCTCGTCGTATATTTCTGCTGCGTTGGCAAAGTCTCTCTTGTCAGAGTACAAGTCTGCGAGCGTGAGCAAATTGTTGAGCAATTCAAGCGAATCCTCGGGAAACACGTCTACGGCGTATGAAAGCATTTGTTCCACGCATAGTTCAGCTTTTTCCCATTCTTTATTCTTGGCGTACATGGAAGCCATGTGCTTTGTTTGGACGTAAATTGCGCGATGATCAGGGCCAAATTTGGCTTCAAGATCGGCGAGTAACGTTTCATGAGCTTTGGCTTCTGCGGCGTGATCTCCACTGAGGCCGTACAGCACCGCAACGTTCATCATGGCGGAAGTTAAATATTTGAAACCATCAGATTCTTCTTCATGACATAATTTCCATGACGCAACTGACGCCTTTGCGGATTCAAGAGCCTCGTTGATGGCAGCTTTGACTTCATCTCTCGAGCCTTTAAAGCCGTGACTGTCGAGCGTCAGTTCATCCATGTTTGTACGCGCGAGACTCAAAGAAAGCTCGTTTCTCACGCTCGATCCCAGAGGCGTGTTCCCATTAAAGTTGGAACTTTCGAAAGAGTACGCCAATTTGAGCGCGGTGATCGATTTGCTCCAGTCTGACATGTAACGTAACGCGCGACCGTACTTGGTGTTCAACGACACGGTGTAATTGTGCGCTGAATTTGGTCTGTTGCATACGATTTCCAACATCGTAATAACTTGGGGATAATCACGAATCCACATAAAAAAGTCCGATGCGTGCTCTGCCAGGTTATCAGCCATGCGATTGTTCATGTTCATTAATTTCCCAGTGAGGACTTGCGCGGCGTCTCGACCAGATTTATCCGTCGCTACGGTGACCGCGTGCCAACAACGCAGCAAATCAGACTTGTATCCTCCTTTCCACATGAACTGTATCAAGTGCAAGTCCGTCATGTAGCCAAACAAGACTTCTTGCGAACCGGCCCAAGATCCGTTGCGCATGAAATGCAACACCTCGAGAACATCCCTTGATTGAAAGTCTTGTTGACTGGCGTGCACTTTACGTAAAAAATATAACGCCGCATCTCTTTGTACTTTGTCGACTACGCTTTTGGTACTGCAGTACGCGCTGCGAATGTAGTCGATAACATATGATGATCTTAACACCAACGCATATTTCGGAACGCAATCAAATATCATGCCAGATTCATAACACCAGCACATGTGTGAAATGTCATCACTGAGCGCGAGTGCCATGTCTTTGGAAAGTTGGGTGATATCAGCCAGTTCAGCGGGCGTCACACCATTTCGCGATGATTCGATCAATATCATGCACTGACGAACAGTTTCGAAGCCGTAAATAATTTGCAAGTCCTCAAAGACCGCACTCACGAGCTCTTCGCACGTTTGGGGCAAATAACGCAGCTCAGAATCAACATTCAGCGGCGCGTCTGGTCTGCGTTGTCCATTCCTCACCCGCCGACGCAACTCGTGCGCGGCGAGGTACAAGTATTCGGGCAATCCCGCATCCTTGTGCGAGGTAATATTTGCAAAGATATGCCCCGTGATGATTGTCTCGCTCGAGTCGTTAAACAGCGCGTGCGCCAAGGAGCGTTTCTCCTTTGCGTTGAGATGCGAAAGGTGCTTCTTCACAATCCTCGCCGCATGTTCGCCCCCACCCGATAGATAGTTCGTCGCCTTACCTCGAGTTCGCACACCTATAATCACGCGAATATCGCTCGGCATCGTCGCCGGTAGCCATTCAGACATTTTCACGTGCCCTAGACCATCAACTTCATCTAGTTCATCGATGACGACGACGACGATGCGTGACTGGTCCAACGCAATTTCCTCAATCATTTCATAAAATACTCGCGGCGCCTCATCTGCCGTCTGCGGCATTCCAACGAACGACCGGTTCGACCCATTATCCTTTGCCATGCGCGCGCACGTCATCCATAGCAGGTGCTTTAAATCGAATTCCCTCGCCGCGGGACCGCCGCCGGTGACGTGCACCACGTATGGCTTCTTCTCGCTCAACTTTTTACCAGTCGTATCTTCATGCTCCATCATCGCCTGCACGCGCTCGTGTAACTCTAGCACGTATGCACTCAACACTGACGACATCCCCGCCCCACGGTCGCCTTCTAACACCAGAACGTTCGGCGCAGCGTCGCTCTCCGCGTGCGCTCTCGCCGCGCGCGTCGCCTCCTCTCTCGCAATGTACCGTCCAACCCTATCCGCGCGCGACGTTCCCGCTCTCGCCGCGCGCACGCACGCGACATTCGCTTCTGCCACGTCCAATGGCGCGTACGCCGTCGGTACCGACGCCGGTAACTGCAGCGCACGTCGTTCGAGGTCGGTAATCATCACCGTTGAGGTGGTCGTCACCGCGGCTTTTTCGCGGCGCGCATCTCTCTCTCGCGACGGCTGCGGCTTGGACTGCGGCGTCGCATCGACCGCAAGTGATGTGTTCTTTGGTTGTGACATGTGCGCGGCGCGCAGTGCGCGAGGTGTGGCGCGCGGGCGAATGAAGTGTGCGTGAATTCAGGCGTAACGGCTTGTCCCGGGACACCTTTTCGAAGTCGACTTTTGAGCGTACCGGTAAACGTGAAATGCGGCATTGTTACAACGCGAAGAAATGTACTGATGAGGGTGAAAACTAAAGACGGCGATAAATAATGTGATGTATGTGTTGTCTACCAGAAGCGCGCGGATGCGGCGCGAGCGTTTGCGGTGGCGCTCGCGGCGGATGACGACGCGCTCGCGGGTTTCGCGGCGGCGGCATCCTGGCTCAAAAGGAAGACATTAACCATGCGCGCGGCGACACGTTCGGCGAGACCACCGGCGACGTGTTGGACGAAAACACTGGCGCTGGGTTTGCGTAATGCTTCGGCGAACGGTTGTAATGCCTGCGGGTCAAAACCTTTGCTTGAGGAGAGTAATTCGACGACGCGCAAAACTTGATCGCGCTTCTCCATGAGTTTTTTCTCTTGCTTTGCGCTGCCCATGGTGAGAGGCGGAAGCGCGCGGAATTGCTCGGGGAGCGCGGCAATGATTGGGGCTAAAGCATCCGATCGGGCACCTTCCATGGCGCCGCCGAGAAGAATGGCTTCTAAAACCTTGACGGTTTCCGCTTCGATGAGTGGACGCAGTATGTTCTTCTCTTCACCAGGCTTGTCCTCGCCAATCGCAAGTTCAATGAGTGGTGGAATGACACCCGCAGCGTTGTAATCATCGCTCTTACGACCTTCGCGCAACAAATTTTCGAGACGGTTCCATCTAAATTGACCATCCTTGAAGAGCAATTCAGCAAACGATTTACGCAACTCCGGACGCGGGTCGGTGAGCAAACGGCGAGCCATGTACGGGTAAGCCTTCGCGAGCACCTTGAATTTCGGGTCAGTGCTCAGAGCTAAACCTTCGAGAACAGTAAGTGAACGAAGAATGAGAGCGTAATACCCGGGAACATTGAACGGGTACTTGTAGAGCACCGCGCCGAGCCCGTCGGTGATTGTTTTGAAGTTGAGCTCTTCAACCGTAGCTTCCAAAACGTCATCGAAAAACTCTGCAAGCGCGGGAACAATGGGAGTGACGTCTACACTTTCATCCAAAAATTCCAATGCGTAATAATCGTTTGCCATCTCGACGTAGTCGCGATTTACCAAGTGAACAACATGATCGATGATGGCGTATCGCGCGCTTTCTGGCATTTCACTCATCATACCAAAGTCTAAAAACGCCAACCGACCGTCACGCGTAGCCAACAAGTTACCAGGGTGAGGATCGGCATGGAAGTAGCCAAACTCCAACAGCTGTCTTAGCGAGCATTGAATGCCGGAATCCACAAGCTTGAGGACATCCAAACCTTGCGCGGTGAGCGATTCTTGGTCGCTCAACTTTGTACCTTCAATCCATTCCATGGTAATCACGCGCGGGCTCGTGTACTGCCACTCGATTGAAGGCACCACAATGTCTGGGCGGTCACCATATAAACGAGCGAATCTCTCGGCATTGCGCCCTTCTTGTACGTAATCCAACTCTTGAAATACGCGCACCGCAAACTCATCAACCAACTCTACAATAGACGTATTCAACGACGTCACAATCTTGTCGATAACCACCGCACCAGATCTTATGAGGTAGAAATCTAAATCTAAACCAGAGGAGATGCTCGGACGTTGTACCTTGAGCGCGACATCTTTTCCCTCCTTCGTCACCGCCTTGTACACTTGACCCAAACTCGCCGCCGCAATGGGACTCGGCGAGATTCGTTCAAACATTGAATCTAACGGCCGACCGAGCTCCTTCTCCACCAACGCAAACGCATCAGCATCCTGAAACGTCGGCAACGCATCCTGCAGCGAGCTCAACTCTTCCAAGTATTGCGTCGGCAACAAATCCGGCCGTGTACTCAACGCCTGTCCAACCTTCACAAACGCCGGTCCAAGCTTCGTCAACTTCTCTCTCAGCTCCCGCGCGCGCTGCTTAGCGTTCTTTTCAATCGAGTCTGACTGGTAATCTAACGCTACGCTTACGCCAAAAGAGCTCAGCGTCGCCGCAATTTCCGCCGCCCGTAACGCCACGCGCGCCGGATCCTTCCCAAACTCTCTTGCGCTCCGCTCAGGGTCGTATCGCAGTGGTGCATCGCTCCTCGACGCCGCAACGCGTTGTGAATCATCCATGGGTACTTCCCCGTCGCCACCGCCTCGCACGATCGTCCCCGTCGGTCGCACGCTCGTCGACTTTGCCGTAAACGCCCCATCGACGTCAGCAGACGTTTCGCCGTCGTTTGACGACGATGCCGCGCTCATGGGCGGTTCTGCGATCGCACGCGTGATCGAACCTGTTCTCTTCTGCGCGTCTGACGCCGTCGATCGCGCTTTCGCCGCCGCTCGGCGCGTCCGCGCGTGCGCGCGAGGTCGCACAGGGGTGCACCCAGGGCGCGTCGTCGCGGGCCTCACGCTGTGGCGTCGCGCACGCATCGCCGCCGTCACGCCAGGCGCTGCCGGCGCGTGTGTCGATGTCGCGTGCATGCCTTTGCTCAGGCGCACGCGCGCGCGTTAACGATGCGTGTGTGGTTATGACGGGATAAAGCTGTAGACGCGGGCTCGTCGCAGGGAGCCGAGCGTCCACCGCCTTGCATAATTTGAGGCAGATATCGTTGTGATATAAATGTTACTAGTGCTATCGTGGATATAGAAGAGCGAGGGATGTTTATGCCTCGTCGGACGCCACGGCTTGCTTTTCAAAGCTCGCGGTCGCGGTGGCCCAATCTTCAGTCATCGCGCACAAGACGCGAAGGAGTTCGGGGACTCGAGGAATGGGGACGCGCACTTGGTCGCATGAATCACGCTCACGCACGGTGACGGTACCGTCAGTGATGGAACGGTGATCGACGGTGACGGCGAATGGGACGCCGAGCTCGTCAGTGCGCGCGTAGCGCTTACCGATGGAGATGGCAGTGGTGTCGAGCTTGGCGCTGATGCCGTTGGACGTCAACGACTTGTTCATCGCGACGGACAACTCGTTCAACGCGGAGTCGTTCACGAGCGGGAAAATAGTCGCCTTGATTGGGGCGACGACTGGGGTGAGCTTGAGCACGGTCTTCTGTTCGTCATCCGGGCGAATGTAAAAGGCGTGCTCAAACATGCAGTACATGATGCGGCCGATACCAAAAGACGGTTCGATAACGGATGGCGTGTAGTTGCGACCATTCACCGTCTTCGTCACGCGCTCGACGGTGACCATACCAGTAATGATTTGCATTTCACCGCTTTCGGTTTGCAAAGGTGCCGCGCCGTTCGCCTCGATTGCGTCGCGCAAGGCGAATGCGTCGGCCTCGTTCAACGCAGCAAGTGCGTCAGTCACCGCCTTGGCGTCGCGCTTAAACGCTTTACCAATCGCTTGCTTGTTCGGCGTGACTTCAACGATTTCCTCTTGAATCGGTTCAGCATATCGCTCGTACGCCACCAACTCGACGTTGGACTTTTCGCTGTGCGCTTTCAAGTCAAACGCCGAACGATCCGCGAGGCCAACGCACTCGATCCAACCGTACGAGCATTGGATTTCAGCGTCCCAGCAGTCGGCGGCGTAGTGCGCCATTTCGTGCTTCAAGTGTTGACGGAAGCGCAAACGCGTGGTGTCAATACCGATTTGCAACAAGAACAAGTGGCATCGCGCAATGAAATATCCCAACGTTTCATTCGCGATGATACCCTTTGACACGGCTTCGCCGACGGTCATCAAGAATGGCTTCTTCACTTCGCCCAACTGCGCGTCTTGGCTAAACAAGTTGAGCACGGTGTCCGCAACTTCAACGAAACGCGGATGGTTCTTGTGGTCAGGGTGCACAAAGTGCTCGATTTCCGCTTGCGTGAATTCGCGCACGCGCAAAAGACCCGCACGAGGTGCGATTTCATTCCGGAAACTTTGGCCGATTTGCGCGGCGGCAAATGGAAGCTTGCCGCCATTGTAATAGAGCAAGTCTCTAAAGTTGACAAAGATACCTTGGGCCGTTTCGGGGCGCAAGAAACCCTTCACTGCGCCAGACGGGCCGATTTGCGTCGGGAACATCAGGTTGAACGGGTACGGCTCGCACAAATCATTATTCGTTGTCGGTGCCTTGGTTTCAGTGTTCTTCAACGCCTCGGCCATTTGCTCGGGGTTAAATTCGTCGATGCGCGCCTGCATATCCTCCAATTCGCGGCGACGATCGGCTTTGAGCATCGGGTCCTTCAACAATTCTTCCACGCGATCACCGAGCAAGTGATCGGCCCGGTAGCAATCCTTGGTGACGACATCGTTCACCATCAAGTCGGTGAACTTTTCGACGTGCCTGAGATGAAACGCGAAAAAGAAAAACATCACCATGTCAGTCAACTCACATTCGCGTACGCTGCTCAAACACCGCACGCCACGCGTTCGCAAAAAGACCTCAGCATAGTATAATAAGTTTTGTAATCACTGTACATTCAGCGATAGCTGGAACTTAGTTTATTCTTCACGGGTCTTTCCGAGCCGACAGCCGGCGGATAAGTCGCTCGCGACGAGCGCGTGCGCGTCAGTAAAACAATCAAACTCACCCTGAAGCTCTGAGCACCGCTTCCGGCGTTACCGCGGGACACTCCAACTCCAACATGCTCTCTTCCAAGACGAAATGCTGTCTCCAGAACTGCTGCACGTTCGCCTTCACCGCGCACCCCGGCGGACCGTAATCGTACAACCCCGCGACACCTCCATAAATCTTAAACGACGGCACATAAAACATACGTCCTTCCAAGAGCGTAGATAACTTTGCTCGGAACTCTTCCTTTGCCTTCGCCTCGACGTTCCCGGCTTCCTTCAACGCCGTGAGCTCGGCTTCGAGGGAAACCTTGAGCTGCTTGAGCGCATCGATCGCGGCGGTAATCTCGTCTTGCGCCGCGCCTTGCGCCTTGAGCGCGCGCACTTGCGCGCCGGCTTGGTTGACGGCTTCTTGCTTTTCTTCCAACGCGTTCATCGCGCGCGAGAGACTCGGGATCACGTGACGCTGGCGCGCGAGTGCGAAAGTGACGCTGTACGCCGCCGACGCGTCAAAACTACGCACGCAGTGTGCTGCTGGGGACACGCGCGACACGTCTCGCCCGGACGCGAACGATGTCGTCTGGGCGCGGGAAAATCACCAGAGAACACTATTACATCGCCATCGGGTGCGCGAAAGAGCGCATGGTGCGTGCGCGAGCGCCAGAGATGCGCTGAACGTGATGATTGCGCTTTATGTTGTTTCTTAGTTGAGCACTGAACTGACGAGCGTGCGTTTGTCATGCGAGCGCGTACAGATGACGTTTTGTATGATTGCGTCTCGCTTAAAATACGCATTGTTGTCGTATACGGTGTACGTGAACGATCGGTCGGCGATGGATGTGTGTGTGGAGCTCACGCAGCGAACGCCGGGCTGCGATGAGAGCAAGATTGCGCTGTTCGCGTCGACGACCGAGATGGCAGACTTTGTGTGGGTGCGCGAGTACGAAGAATGGCTCGCGCGCGCACACGACGAGGACAATAGATGGATGCGCGTGTGCGTGACAAGCGACGGGTGCGGGCCAAATGTACGCGACGGTGAGGCGCCGACGAATACGGAGGTGCTTATTAATTATGACTTTCCTTCGTCGATGGCGAAATATCGAAGTCGCGCGGCTAATGTATTCGCAAACGATGCAGATGACCGCCACAATTTTCTGCCACAATTTCGCCCTCGGCGTAGAGAGATTGTCATTAGTATCGTCACCGCGGATGATTTGGAAGCCTTTCGCACGTTGCGACAAGATGTTCCCTTCAGAAACTTCGCTGACTTCGAGCCCCTTTTTGGACCATGAAAGACGCCTCGAGCGCGCTGAATCCAATCGCGCCGAAGATACATTAGAATTAGCCACGTAGGTACAATAGTTACGTCGCGCCGCGGCGCGCGGCGCGCGACGCGCGATGCGCATAGCCATAGCTTAGCTCACATGTATTGTCTTGTTGTTTCTGTTTTGATATCTACCGCACTTCGCAGCCCGCACCTCACGATGTCAACTCCGGCTCGCGCACTTGGATTATCCGTCGCTGGTGTCGCCGCCGCCGCCGGCGCGTACTTTGCGCCGTCGTCCATGGAGATATACCGCGCGGAAACCGCGCTCAGGGCGTCTGAGCTGGAGCTCGAGCGAGTCAAGGCGCTCGCGGCAACTGACACGTCGAATTACTCGCGCGCCAACTCGCGGTGGAGCTCGATCAAACAAACACTTATGGCGAAGCGTGAAGCCTACAAGCGATCGGATCAGGCATTCGCGCAGTCGCGGCAGGTGTACTTGGCGGCGAAGAGCGCGTACGAGGAGGCTGAGACGTCCAGACGCAACGCGAGCACGGAGCTTTCAAATGCTGAACGCGAGAACGAGGCCGCGACGAAGGATTTGGAAATTGCAAAGGCGAAATTAGGAACACACGACGTGGCGATTCAGCGCGCGAAGACAGAGGTTGATAGGCTTACACGGATAGCGGAGGAGAAGATTAAATTGTTGAAACTTCCATTTTAGAGGCTTTGACTTGGCTTCGGCTTCGATTCGAAATAAAAGCACGCTGTGCTGCGATGCTAGTGATACTCACGTTGTGATGTGATTTTAGATTTATGCCATACCCGCTGGCAAAGAATCAGATGATTCTTCCTCTTCACTGTCGGCATACAGCCAGTTGATGTACTCGTACATGGCGTCGATTCCAGCTGTTAATAAGCGCTTTCTCTCGATGCGAAACAAGAGCGCGGCGCGGCCGAACGCTGTGTCGTACTTCGCGTTCAATTCTAACAATTCCTCGTCAGCTTCCAAAGTCGTCGGAAACGCGTCGAGCTCGTCTTCCCAAGCCTCGGCGATTGTTTGAGCGTTTCCAACCTGTCTCTCCGCGTCTTCGGCAGAAAGCTCCCAGTCGTCGTCGACAATATTCGCACCTGGAGGAATGATGCAAGCAGAACCAACAATGGCGATAAGGCGTCTTATGTCTTCTTCTGCAGTGGCCGCCGACATAAGACCCACGTCTTCGAGGGCGTAACGCAACGCCCCGAGACGAAGTCGTGACGATGTCGTTTCTGTCATTGGTATATTAATCCTATCGTTCCGATTGCCACGAAGGGCAAACCCGTAGCTCATCATCAGCTCCAAGTTATCTGCGGCTGGAACATAGCTGATTGTGATTTCCTCACCCTTGGCTGCGAGAGGTCTGTTGGTTTCCAAGCAACATGAACCTCCGCCGCCTTCAATGTTTCCACCAGTTATCACTCGCCAATATGCCCCACGTAAACCACCCCCGTCGCTCGCTCCAATTTTCTTCAATGCGGTCACTTTCGAAGCGTCGACGTGGTTTGCCATGTCCACGCAAGGCGCGAGAACAGCAACCGCAGTATCGTCATTACCCCCAGGATTCGCCCCGACTTCCGCGGCGATGGCGCGGGACTTCACTATGGCAAACGCCCAACACAAATCTTCAAACGTCACGCTTCCAGGTACTAAACCAGGCGCTAACCCATCAAATATTCTACGAACTTCGGCCTTCAAAAAGGCAGCTTGTTGCACTATGGCTTCATTTTGGGTCATCGCGAGCTCATCGCTCGTCGCGAGCAAAAGACTCGGCAACTCCCTTTTCTTCGGCAACCACTTGCCGTACGCCTCCCACACCTTTCCTCCTTCTCGGACGGCAAATAGCAACCAAAGCGCCACGCCTAGTTCTCGATCTTCGCCAGATTTCGAAAACATCATGGTTTTAATTCCCTCCGGGACAGTTGCGTTGCGACGCTCCCAAGACTCGACAATTTTCCGAGCGGTGATATCCTCGCTCGCGGCGTCGCCGTCACCCACGGGTGCGACGATGCACACATCCAGCGGCACCTCGAGCAATAGCTCGATCTCTTTCCATCCCGCGGGGCCGGTGGTGAACAACCCTCGACCGTTGTCGCCGTACCCGAGCTCGACGCGCGAGCGGATGCTTGCGCTTTTTATAAACTCGTTGAAAGCTTCGGGTTCCGTCGTCGCGAGCGCGCGACGGGGCGGACATCGCGGGCGCGATGCTCGCGAACCCGCGCGAGGCGTCCCAGATGCGGTGTGCGGTGCGGCGCGAGACGTCGATGCCGTCGCCATGGCGCGTACGGAAGTGCGGACGTTGAGCGCGTCGGAGCGCATAGAAAGTGGATAGCGCTCAGAGCGGCGTCGCGCGCGTCAGCGAGCCCGCGAGGTATGTGTGCGTGTTAAAAGTAGTAATCGATAATGTAATCATTAAATGAAAGCGCTAAACGAAATGTCTTCTAGTACAGTAAGTTTAACCGTCGACTTCGCCAGAAATGTTCAAGAACTTGGCCGCGGTGGTGACATCCTTGTCGCCGCGACCGGAAAAGTTTAGCACAACCTTGGTGCCATCCGGCAAACCCGGGCAAAGCTTCCACAAGTACGCCAAAGCGTGGGAAGTTTCGAGAGCCGGGATGATACCTTCCAAGCGAGAGACGTTCACGAAGGCATCGAGGGCTTCCTGGTCGGTGATGGCGTGGTATTCGGCGCGGCCGAAATCCTTCAAAAAGGCGTGCTCGGGGCCAATGCCTGGGTAGTCAAGACCGGCGGAAATAGAGTGCGGCTCGATGATTTGACCTTCGTTGTCTTGAATGAGGTAGGAGAAAGACCCGTGCAACACACCCGGCGTACCGAGGGTCAACGTCGCCGCGTGCTTTTGGCCTGGGCCGATGCCTTCGCCAGCCGCTTCGACGCCAATAATGCGGACGGATTCTTCGTTAATAAAGTCGTGGAACAAACCCATGGCGTTGGAACCGCCACCGACGCACGCGACAAGGATGTCCGGCAAGCCGCCCCACTTTTCCATGGCTTGCGCTCTAGTTTCTTGACCAATGATAGCGTGGAAGTCACGCACCATCATCGGGTACGGGTGCGGACCCGCGACAGAGCCCAAAATGTAGTGCGTGTCCTCGACGTTCGTCACCCAATCACGAATAGCCTCGCTCGTCGCGTCCTTCAACGTCGCCGTACCCGCACGCACCGGTCGCACGGTGGCGCCGAGCAAACGCATACGGAACACGTTGAGCTTTTGGCGTTCCATATCCGCGGCGCCCATGTAAATGATGCACTCGAGGCCGAAACGCGCACACACCGTCGCCGTCGCCACACCGTGCTGACCGGCACCAGTTTCAGCGATAATACGCTTCTTACCCATGCGCTTCGCCAACAACGCTTGTCCAACCGCGTTGTTAATCTTGTGCGCGCCCGTGTGGTTCAGGTCTTCGCGCTTCAAGTACACGTGCGGACCCTTCCCGTTCGCATCCTTGAACTCCTCCGTCAATCGTTCCGCAAAGTACAACGGGTTTTCACGTCCAACGTAATCCTTCAAAATATGCTTCAATTCCGCTTGGAACGCCGCATCCGTCTTGATCGCCTCGTATTCCTTCTCGAGCTCGACGAGGGCTGGGATCAACGTCTCGGGCACGTACTTCCCCCCGAACACCCCATACCGCCCGTTCACATCCGGGCGCTGCTGCTCAGAAATCTTCCCTTCCATCTTCGGCGGCGTCACCACCGCGCGCACGACCGGCGCGATGCGCGACATCGCCCCGCGACGGCGCGAAGACGATGACGATGACGACGACGGGGGCTTGGTGCCGTACGCCACCGAGGACGCCAGCGCGCGCGCGGCGGACATGTCAACGACGACGGCGCGTGCGCGAAAGGTTTGAGCGGCGCTCGACGACGACGGATGTAGAACCGGGCGGGCGGAGCGAGACGCGGCGCGCTCGACCGACGGGCGTCGACGATTGACGCGGTGCGAGGTTGACGTCGACAGCCATCGCTATCCGCGAGTCCCCCTATATGCGCGTGGTCATGATTGGCCAAACTAGGGTTTGGGAAGGGAGAGGAGAGAAGGACAGAGGAGGTCGACGAATTCCTCGCGCGGTGCGCGTCACACGCCACCGCGCCAGAGACCATGCCGACGTGGGCCGAAGACGACGGCGATGAGCTCCCGCCGCCGCCGCCGGGATTCGAGGACGTGCACCCGGGCGCACACGCCGATGCGGTGGATGCGATCGCCAAGCAGTTGACATCGGCGTCGGGCGGGACGACGATCGGGACACCGGCTGGGGTCGTGGATGCCCCGGATTTGGCGTTGAAGACTGGGGATTTGCGCGAGGAACACGCCGGGGAGGTGATGAAGACGATTGTTGATCCGAGTACGCCGTATACGAGCGCAAAGTCGTTTGAGGATTTGGGATTGAGCGCGGAGCTCTTGCGCGGATTGTACGGGGAGATGAAGTTTGAAAAGCCGTCGAAGATTCAGGCGGAAACGTTACCGCTGATTTTGATGCCGCCGCATAGGAACTTGATTGCCCAGGCGCATAATGGAAGTGGGAAGACGACGTGCTTTACGCTTGGGATGTTGAGTAGAATTGATCCAAACGTCAAGGCGCCGCAAGGGTTGATGATTTGCCCGACGCGGGAGCTCGTGGTACAGAATGTGAGCGTGATGGAACGCATGGGGAAGTACACGGGAATCACGATTGCGTCTACGGCTGATCCGAAGTGGGATAACACGAACAGAAGCAAGATTGTGGACCAAGCCGTCATCGGGACGCCGGGGAAGATCTTACGTTGGATGCGAGAACGGCAACTCGCGTGTAGCGACATGAAAATCTTGGTCTTTGACGAAGCTGACCATATGATGGCTACCGACGGACACCGCGTGGATAGCACGAAGATTTTGAAGCACCTCTCCATGAATGCAAAGTCATGGCAAGTGTTGTTATTTAGCGCGACATTCAATGAAGCCGTCAAGAGCTTCGCTACCAAGGTTGTCCCGAACGCCAACCAAATTTTCATTCCGGCTGCGCAGTTGTCTTTGGACGTCATCAAGCAACATCGCGTTGTGGTGAGCTCAGTTGAAGCCAAGGATGTGTTGCTCAAGGAGAAAATTTTCCCTTTGTGCGACAAAATCGGCCAAACTATCATCTTTGTGCGCACGCGTGAAGGTGCCAGGCGTCTGCACGCATCTATGAACGCTGCGGGCTACAAGTGCACGGTCATTGAGGGTCAAATGGAACACTCCGATCGCGACCGGGTAGTGCAAGAGTTCCGAAACGGTTTGACCAAGATTCTCATCGCCACGGATGTGTTGTCGCGCGGTTTGGATGTAAGCACAGTGACGCTCGTCATCAACTACGATATGCCAGTTGACTTCCACAACCCGAGATCGCCAAACTACGAGACGTACTTGCACCGCATCGGTCGCAGTGGTCGCTTCGGAAACAAGGGTGCTGCGTTCAACTTGATTTTGGGTGACTCGGAGCGCGCCATCATGGACCAAATCGAATTACACTTCAACCACAAGGTCCCTGAGGTTCAATTCAACGATGATTTGACCTTCGAAAAGGTGCTCGAGGAGGCTGGACTGATGAGCAAAGAAGAGGCGCTCTAGAGCGTCCAATGAATTAGCGAATTTCTAGGATTGTAATTGAGAAGTGTTTTGAGGACGAGGACAAACGCGTTGCACGCATCTACCGCCCTCGTCTGTTTGACATCAACAGTTTTCGTTTAGCATTGTTTGTTTTACACAGTGCACTGCACCTACGCATCTTGAGTACGCGCCAAGTCGATTACGTTTGTTTGCGATGTTTTGCGTTCTCCTTCGCCGCCTTCTGCGCCTCGAGTCGCCGAGCCTGCCGACATTCGGCGACACTCTTTGCAGACGGTCCTCGAAGAAACGCGATGAACCCTGAAATCTTTCTCATCACACCTAGGAAGAACTCAATCATTGTCAATTTTATGAGCGTTCGGAATGTCCACTGTATGCATCGCGTACGTCTGAATATGTACAGTGCGAGCACAACGCCGCCGCCTACAATCATTCGCGATATCATTTGCACTAAAAAGTCTGCAAGTATATACGAACGATCGGGCTTACCGCCATACTTGGGATCGAGCCATAACTGTTCAGCTCGTCCTAATTCCTTCAAACGCGCTGCCGCGAGCTTATCAAACGCATTCGATGCGAGCAACGATTTAAATAATTTACGCGCCGCGACCGCGTCCATCGTGTCACCACCCGTCACCACCGCGCAATCCTCCACCGCTTCCTCACCTTGAACCCGCGTCGCCAATCCAGCACCGTAACGCATCAATAACGCATCCCCAGCACGAACTATTCCGAGTTCAACACCATCTGCCCCTGCCTTCTTATACATTTCGATTAACGTGTCGTCGCACTGCGTCGCGCCCGGCGGCGGAGCGCACGCGCGCGCTTCCCCCGCCAACATCACCGCCTCAGGCATCACGCTTACCTTGGCGTGCGAGCCAGCGGCAAATAAAAACTCTGCACCTAAGCTCTTCGCCGCAGCGGCGGCGGAGGCGTTTCCCATCACCGCCGACTCGCGCTCTACGACGTCCTGCGCGCACACGCCGTCTTCGCTGTACAAACAACACCCCAGCGCCAAGAGCTCCGCGAACGCCATGTCCGGCACGAGCGCACGCACTTGAAAATACCCCGCGAGCACGCGCGCGCCGTGACCTACCGCGTTTTCCCTCGCACCGCGCCGCATGTCCTCGAGCGCGCGCGACAGCTTGGCATCGGCAGCCACTGAATTGCGAATGGTTGTCCCACACACGCGGGCTGCGTACTCGCACGGCACCTCTCTCGGCGCCTCGGCGGCGACGACGTGCGCAAGACATAGTGCGCACATCGCGAGCACGAGCGCGAGCGCGGAATGCGCCACGCGCCGCCGCATGGTGCGTGCGGATTTGAGGACAAAAAGTGCAGAATGCAAATCTAAATGGACGACAGTCATCGACGCGTCGTGCACGGAGCGAGACGTGTGACCGGATACTGCCGCCGCGAAAGAGCGAACAGTGCAACTGTATCAACGCGCACGCGTCGCCCTTGACTATAGCGTCGTAGTCGTGTTGCGTAGGCGACAAGCGATTTGATTTCAGTGATCGACGCAGGGGAAAATGACGGACACGTGCCGCGCGTTCAAGACGAAGCTCGCATCGCTGAACATTAGCGTGCAGAGTATAGAGACATTGTCGCACTGGTGCATATTTCACCGCAAGAATGCGCGAGCGTTGGCGTTGGTGTGGTCAGAGGAGCTTGCGCGAGCTCCGGCGAAACAAAAGTTGGCGTACTTGTACTTGGCGAGCGATATCGTACAAAATGCGCGGAAAAAAGGCACAGACTGGGCAGATGCGATGGTCGACTTAGCGCCGACAGCGTGCCGAGACGTGGCGACGAGCGGTGATGACAAGACTGCCGAGCGTGTGCGGAAAGTTTTGCGCATCTGGGACGAGCGCAAAGTGTTTGGCTCAGCCCCGGTAACGACGTGGTTAGATGGCGCTGATGGCGCAGGTACGACGGCAGCGGGCGCAAAACCCAGCGCGCGCGCGCCAGCGGAACCTTCGGTCGCGGTCAAGAAGAACAAGCGCGACTTGACGGAGGTTCCAGCACTGAGTGGAGAAAATGCTGCGTTGGCGAAGTTACTCGTCAAGATGGAGACTGCCGAACGCGAGTTCAACGAAGCGACTGAGCGATTCGCAGCTGATGTCAAGGAGGACTTATTAGATGACAAAGCGTTGGATGAAACGAGTGATCCGCCTGCATTATTGAGAGCGTTGCAAAGTGCAGAAAGCGCCATTGCGGCCAAGCGCAACGCAATCGAAACGACATCGGAGACGCTCGACGGTTTGGAGAAGAAATTACGCTCTGCTCTCGAACGTGTGGACGCGCTGCGGCAAAAGCAAGATCAGTCCGTCATGTCAGAATTGACGCAAATGGCAGTCAAGTGCGCGACGCTACGCATGAAAGCATCGAAGAAAGCTGCGGCATTCGTAGCCATGCAAGCCGCAAGCGGCGCATCTGCCCCGCCACCAGCGGTGGAGAGAGAAGATAACGCAAATGATGAAGACGCGTACCTTCCAGAGCCAGTAGACTTCGACGCTGAGGATGACGACCAATACGATCCCACAGACGCGCCAGAAGAATTCGATTTCGGCGGCAAGCGTCAGCGCTCCGATTAGTCACCACAGACGAAAATCTTCACAGTAGACAACACATCTCAATACGCAAGCACACAATTTACTTCACGTTCTAACCAATTAATTACACGCGCGTAATCATCGCAGTCATCGCTGAAGACGTCCCGCTGCACAAATAAGCACACCTGTCGCAAAGACCGCCACACTCTGCAGCGTGCTGTCGGACGCGTCGACGCCAAGTCGTTCCACGCGCGCACGAGTTGATCACACGTGTCTCATTTGCCCCGCGTCACCATCGTCACGCGAACTCACGGCGAGCGTTTGGCCAGCAACGGTCTTCTTCAAACAGCAACGGTCGCAACATGTCTTACGCGCGCCCAGCGGCGCCTTACGGCGCGTCGAGCAGCGGACTCACGTCCCGTCCGAACGCGCACAACGCCGAAGTCCAAGTGCAGATGCCGAGAGATTTTGACATGGAAGACGAGGTGGATGGCTTGAGAAGCAAGGTGAAGTTGCTCAAGCGCATGAGCCACGAAATCGGTGAAGAGGCAAGCATACGTGGACAATTAATCGATGCTTTGGAGATTGATTTTAGCAGCTCCGACGCGGCTATGCGGGACATAAAACAGAAATTGAACAAGGCGTACAAGCAGGCGAAAAGTGGGCACTTAATGGCGTTGATGTTTTTTGCACTGAGTGCGTTTGCGGGATTATTCATCTTTATGAAGTTTACCGCCGTCGTGCGATTCTTCGTACCAAAAGGTCAGGGGCATTCGGTGCGGCATCATTGACACTTCTTAGTTTCGATATCATATCCTAGCGTTGTATAACATGCATAGTGAGCTAAAAACAAGTCGCCGTCCCGAGACTGTCTCGTGCTCTAGCTCTTGTGCTTGCGAATCTCAAACTGTATATCCGTGATACCAACGCTGTCTGACGCGTTCTCGCAATACTCAAACCATCCATCGGGATCTTCGCTCAAGTCTACATCCTTCCAAACCGTGCCTCCAGTGCTTTTGATAACCGCGCCCTTGGTCGGGTACCACGCCTCCAACTCGAGTCCGCGGCATTCGAAGCCCATCACCGGTACAAACTCGCCGCTCTTCGCCACGACACCAGAAGTGGTAACGCCCTTGACATCGGTAAACACAACCGATGCTTGCTTCTTGCTGTCGGGAAACTTGATTACGAAGTTTGCTTCGCCACGCGAATTGTCAAGCTCTTGCGTGTCCTCAGCGCACATGAACACGCCCTTGCGGTCTTCGTCGCTTTGGCCATCCTTGACGTCGAAACAATAGTGGTATTCAGGTGCCGGAAACGTGACGCTCTCGATGTTTTCAAACTCGGCTTTGACGTATAAAACTAAGAGAACCATGACGACAGTAGCTGCGCGAGTGGTGAAGTGAAGCGTGGTCTGCAAGAGCTAATATTGAAATGAATTACATCGCTGCGACTGAAAGGTGCGTTATCTAGCTAAATCGAGGGAGCTCGACATCACCAGGTTCATCTGAGGCTGTCTCGACGTATCCAGCATCCGAGTTGTTTGGATTTTTCTCGGCATATACCTTGGCCACGGCGACGCCGGCGCTCAACATCACGAGTGATACCAATATCAAAGCCACCTCCGTGGAAGACGAATCCGCGATCGCGGCGAGTGGTACACCCATGGCATATCCCAAGTCACGCCAAAATCGAACGACACCTAGAGTGGACGCGTAGTGGTTCGCATCGGGCGCGTGATCCACGGCGGCGGCCGCGAGCAATGGGTACGTAACGCCCGTGCAAAATCCAAGGAATACCGAAGAAAACGTCAACACTGCGTATTCTGTTGATTTGAGCTTATCGACATCGGATGCTCCAACCGTGAAATGTCCTCGAAAACCCGCACCAAAAGTCGCGATCAACAACGAAATCGCGCCGCCGATCAAGCCAAACGCCATGGGCGTCTTGCGACCAATTTTGTCGCTCAACATGCCCGAGCCAATCTGCGTAAATCCCTTCATGAACGAGTAGCACGCGGTGAAAACATCGCGTTGTCGACCAGTAAGCGCGAGCTGATCGCGTGCCCACACGGACATTAGCCCCCATGCGACGGCAGTTTCAAAGTTGGCGCAAAACGCCGCGTAGCACACGACTGCTGTGTTTTTATTCGCCCACGATGTGCGATACATAGCCTCCCGAAAAGTTTCCACTTTTGCCGCTGCGAAAGACGCCGCACCCGAACGGTCAAACTCGTCGTCATTAGATATTCGTACACCTACTACGCCCTTATCCATCGATTCGTCTTCGTCGATGGGATTGAGCCATGACGAACCGCCGACGGCGAATCGATGCCCGCCAGAGCTTTCCTTCAACAAGACAACAGAAACAATGAGCCCAATCAAACACATGAGCAACTCAATACCCATGGGCACTTGCATGTATCCACGACAGACGCACGCGCCAACGCACGCGCTCGTCCAGTCATCTGGCGTGATGCACGTTTGCTCGGCATTTGACGCGACGCACGCGTCGCTTCGCGTCTCATCCACCCACGAGCACGTCACTCCAGAGCTTTCCATCGCCCCGTACACGTGCGCAAACAACGCAATCGCAGTATAACCTACGGTTTCGTTCAGCCCCGACGCGAACCCACGGCGTGTCGACCCACAAATATCCACGCACGCCAGCACCAAAGCCGTCCACGTCAAACCTTGCGCGCACCCAAGAAACAACGCCGACATCGTCACCACCCCGAATCCACCGCTCTTCACTCGCGTCGCAATCATCCCTAACACAGGCGCGATCACACCGACGCTCCAACCGAGCACGGTGACGCGACGTCGCCCGTACGCGTCCGCCCATCGCCCAACCGCCAAGTTTGCGCTCGACTTTGCTAGCGCAAACGGCAACAGAAACGAAACCTTCACCGCGCTCGAGGTTTCGGCAAACTCGCGCCCCGCGCTATCGATCGACGCGAGCTTGTGCAGCTGCAACACGCCGCCGAGCGCGGCGGTGAGCGCGATGGCTACGCCGAGCTGCGCTGCGGCGCGGCGCGAGAATCCAGCCACGGTTGACGACGACATCCCGCCCGGGCAATCGCGCAGAGGCGAAGAGGCGTGTAAATGCGCGCGTGTGCGCGTTTCGACGCCACGCACGATGATGACGCGCGCGCGCGCGGCGTGTGCGCGCGGCGAGCAATGCTGTGTGGAAAAAGTGCACTTTTTCCACACAGCGCCAGCTCCGCATACGCCGACGCGTCGCGCGCATCGCCGACGACATCACCAGCGACGACGCCATACGAACGTAACTCTCGAGATGTCCGCGCGCGGTGTCGCGCAATTTCGCGGCGTCGACGACCTCGGACGCGACGTCGGCACGCACGAAGAGTTTTGGCTTAAAGTGAAACGCGGCGCGAAGAACGCGGACGGGAAACCGCTGTGGTACGCCAAGGGGATTGAGTACTGGGACGCGATCGATGCCGACGTTGATGGCGTGCTCGGTGGGTTCGGGCACGTCAGTGCGGCGGATGCGCGGGATAATTCGCGGGTGCTGAGGGATGTGTACGGGGCGACGTTGGAGGCGAGACGCGCGAGCGGCGAAAAGGCGACGGCGCTCGATTGCGGCGCGGGCGTCGGACGCGTAACGTCGAGTTTTTTGATTGAACATTTCGATGAAGTTGATTTAGTGGAGCCCGTGGGGCATTTTCTTGAGGCGGCGCGCGTTGATGAAGCGGTGACGGGCGCGGGGCGAAGCGACGGCCACCGCGCCGTCGGATTCTTTAAAGAGCCATTGGAAGAATTCACGCCTGAAATCGGGAGATATGATGCGATTTGGATCCAATGGTGTATTGGACACTTGACAGATGACGATCTGGTGGCTTTTTTTCTTCGATGTAAGGAAGGCTTGAAGCCAGGCGGCATCATCGTCATGAAGGAGAATAACGCAAAGGATGGTTTCATCTTGGATTTGGAAGACTCTTCCATCACGAGAAGCCACGAGTACTTACTGCACGTTATAGACAAGGCTGGAATGCGCTGCGTTGAACATCGCGTACAAACTGGGTTCCCAAAGGAACTATTTACCGTGAGCATGTACGTCATTCAGCCGTAGCTGAAAGTTGTTTGTTAAAAAGCAAAATGTGAAATTACAGTCGTCTACAGCACGTTCGTCGTACATCTAGTTATCTAATCAATCGTTACATTTCGGGCGTACCCCATACATCCGAACCGGTCTCCATCTGGTCATCTTCTTCTTCTTCCAACGACAGGCGAAGGTACTCACCGCGCGCAAAGCGATCCCATTCCGTCAAATGTGGTTCTTCGCGCTCTTGTCGCATTAAGAATGGGTCCCGCGTTTCAAACGCGATGAACTTGTTCATGTTGAATAGAACATTGAAAAAGTTGCCGCTCATCTTACTCGCTCGCAAGTCATTTAACGTCACTCGACCGTCGACTTCGGGCTTGAGCATGTCCATCATTTGGCATAAAATGTCCTCAAACAATACTGGTTCCTGAGCCAGGCACTCCATGCGTTGAATTTGTTCTTCATAAAAGTAAAAGATTTCATCTGCCGTGATCACGCCGTCATGGTGCGTGTCGACGCACTTGAACCAGTAATCAAGCGCAAGCGGATGTTTTTTGTGCTCTTCACTCAAAATGAACCAAACGAAATCCTCGTAGCACATCTTCCCTGGCTTGTCAGATTTGAATGGTCGGCCAGCTTGGTCGAAAATTCTCGCCACAATTCTATACGTCAACGCGTGATTTCCATAGCACAATAGATCTTCGCGATCGATATAAAAATCGTGATCGGTGTCAAGTTCCCAAAATTTACAGTAAATTACGTAAAAATGTTCATACGAAAAGTACTTCAGCACGCGATTGATGTCCTCCTCCTCTTCAACACGCAACATATGCTCGAGCAAATCTGACCTCTTCAGCTCTCGAAGGGTGAGTTTACCGTTCCAGTGCGTGTTGCAGTCGTAAAAGATCCGATAAATCACCGTCTCAACGTAGCGATCTTGAAATTCTCGCGTGTGTTGCAAAAACTCCAAGCCGGGATGTGTTCGCACCATGTACGTCAAAACATCATTAAAATCAGAATACACGAGTGACTTCGCGCCAGGTTGACGCAAAATTTCAAACATTGCACTCCCCGAATCTTTTTGTCGACGCAGCGTCGAGTTCCAATACCTAAACCACTGCTCCTTAGTGACGACAGTGGCATCCGCGCCGGCGACGAGCGCCATCACGCGCTTGGAGAAAAAACGCGGTAAACCAACAACTTCACGAACGACATCACCGAACTGTTCGACGTCCATACCTGCTGGGCCGTCCACATTTGTACCAGCTCGTTTTGCAAACAAAAGTTCAGCCAATGCAACTTTCTTTGCATTCATTTCTTCACTCAGTCCTTCGCCCCCCGGCTTGTAAAACGTCGGAATCGCCTGCGATTCATTCGTCATGCGATTTATCAACGACGATTGCCGCGACAAAGGCCTTCGCGACGGCGAAAACGCTGATGTAGCTCGCAGTCCCTTTTGGGGACTGCGCGGCGGCGTACCGATACTTCCTTGCAACTCTCGCGTCTGCGCCGACGCCGTCGCCGTCGGCGGTTGACGCAGCGGTCGTCCCAGTTTCGCATCCTTCAACAACTCGAACACGAGCTTTTGACTCTCATCCATGGAAAGCCACTTCAAAAATAACTCGTCGAGTTTAAGCTTGCTCGATGGAAACTTGGACACGGAGGACATCTCATTCCCTACAAGCGAGACGCGCGAGTTCAAATTCAAAATCGCTCAATCTGTCAGTCCAAAAGATCAAACAACGCTATCCACACCACCGCTCGCGAACCGCGACTATTTCGCCCGCGCGCGACGTGCAACGTCAGCAATAATGATGTCTACGTACCTCGATCGCCCAGCGGCGTCCGCGAAGGGACGTGAATGTGCAAGCTCTTGGACATGAGCGCAGACTCGTCGAGTGCGTTCAAAAGAGACTTTTCAAATTGCCCGAGCTCGCTCGGTCGACGTCGACGCGTACGCGCACGCGAGCGCTCGCAACGACCGCAAACGACGAGTGGAGTGGTTGTACTCGGCAATCCGCGCGCGCCTCGCGCACGCACCAACCGGAGAGGCGGACACTGGCGCACTTGAGTTGAAGTGAAAGGACATGCGAGTCGGCGGGGCTGGCGGGGACGCGAACGGCATGTGCATGAAGTGCTGTTATGAAGCTGGCTCTGATGTAACAAAATTTGTATCGTGTGATAAGCTCAAAGTTTGTGCACTGCAGCGCGCGCGCACATAAAAGCATGAGGTCAATGTCGTGTGTGTGGTTAGAAATGTTCAAACCGTCGTCGCGTAAAGCGATAAATGAGTTTCTTGAAAATGCAGTTTTTTCGTGCAAAAAATAGTGTAGCGGCGGGCGTGATAATATTACGGCGATGCGACCGGAGCATACTTTTCAGCGAACGTCCCCGCGGGGATTTCGCCGAGCTGTTCGGCAATGGCGTCATCGAACTTTTCTTCGTTGGAGCCGCTGTGCATGTGCGTCACTTCTCCATCCTTGAAGACAAAGAAGGTTGGCGTAGATTTGACAGCCAAACGATCGCGGGCGAGATGGATCGTACTCGCATTTTCGTTACCGTAAATGCGAACGAAACGCGCTTTTTCACGATTGTTCCGAGCGCTTTGTTCAAAATGGGGCAAAAACTTTTTGCACGGGTTGCACGACGTGAACCCGACTTGAAGCACGACAGCGCGGCCCGTGCCCATTTCTTCATTGAGAACTTGATCAACAGCAGATTCGGTGTGAAGCACTTGCGCAACTTCCGTTCCAATGACAGACTTGTACCAAGCCTCGAATTGGTCGAACGTCACGGATTGCTCACACGCAATGTCGATGTCGCAGACGAGTTCGCGGACTTCATCCTCCGGAAGGCGAACGCCCATGGCAGAAACCATACGAACGAACGCATCCAAGTCAATCATGTCTTCGTTGATGTCACCACCGAATTTACCGAAAAGTTCGCGAAGTTGAATGGAAGAAACAAGTTGAGGCGATCGACCGACTTCTTTGCCGATGGCGGCGCGAACGCGACGCACATCCGCAGTGTAACGGAATCGGAACGCGCCCCCGGCAGCGGCGCCACGGACGCCTTCCAACTGGTTAGATCCGCCCTTAATAAGCGGCGCGGCAGCCTTGCCGGCTTGGACAACGCTGAGCTTCGGGACGAGGTGCGACCATTTGTCAAAGTTTTGCGCTGCACTGCCGCTCACAACCCAGCGCGCCAAGCCACCGCGGGCGCAGCGGCACGCTTCAACCTTGGCCAAGTGCACCGCAATGCGCGTCGCCCACGCGGACCACTGTTCTTCGTCTGTGCAATCCGCCGGCGGAGGCTTGGCGTTGGCCCATTCGGGTTCAATCCAAGAAATCGCGAGATCCGCTTCGCGGAAGTCGGCGTTTGTGCGCAAGACGCCGTCCTTGAAAAGCGCAACGTGGACGGCTTCGTGACCCGCAGTGACAACGCCCGTCAAACCATTCATCGCACCGTCGGCGTTTTCCCCAATCTTCTGTCGACGCGCAGCGTCACCCCACAAGTCTTGGTGACCGTAGCCGTGCGCTTCGGCTCCTGTGACTACGGTGACGTCCAATCCGACGGCGTTTCGCAACAACTCCTCAGTCTCTTCGCGCTCCCGTCTACCCTCGAGTGGGCTCACGGACTCTATCGCCGAGTACACATTTTTACCCGCGAGTTTCTCGTCGGCGTGCCACACGCCCGGAAGCGCGATCGCGACGCCACCTTGCCATTTCAACTGCTTGGTGAGCGAACGCAACGCGGCGCCAACGGCTTCGATATCCAACAACGCCCCTTCCTCTAGAGACTCTTGCAAGAGCTCAGAATCAATCTCGCCCGTACGCACGTTGACGATCGCCGCACTGACAATCCCACCGCTCGCGTACGCGCCCAAAATCGCCTTTGGTCCTTCCGCGTACATCGACTCAAACGGAGCGTCCGAATCCTCCTCCCCGCCTCGCGCCTCCTCATCAACCTTGACATCCGCGATCCCTCGGCATTCATCCCCCTCGGAGCACGACGCCTTCTCACCACGAATCTCCATACCAACTCTCCCGAGCGCCATCACGCTCGCACCCATGGCACCGCCAATCTTTAACCGATTCGAAGAGATCAACTTGTACATCACGCTCGCCGCCAACCCGATCGCGGGCATCGTCGCCAACTTCACCGCCCAACCCATACCAACTTCCGCAAACAACGCCTCAATTGCGGGCAGCCCCGTCAACGGCTCACCGCCGTCTCGTTTCAACACGTGAATCGTCTCCATCGCTTGCTCAAACGTAATCCCCTGGTGCTTCCTCGCGTCGTACGAAGGCTCAGAGATATCCACGTACCACACCTTGCCTTTGCCCTTCCCCGTGCTCTCGAGCGCGGATTTCAGCGATCGGCACACCGGACACGCGCCATCAAATAAGTAGGCGTACTTCCAATTCGCCGGTTCGACGTCGGCGCTGCGCTTCTGCGCGTCGTCGTCGTCCTTCGCGGATGCGCGAATGACGAGGGCGCGCGACCGCGACCGCGGATGGGCTCGAACGCGCGTGCGCGACCGCGCGTGCGCCGCGGTGCGAGACGCCGCGGCGGCGACGGTCGAGAACGAGACGAGCATGGGCGGCTGGGCGTGCGCGCGGCGTGCGCGGTGGCGGCGACGGCGGGCGACGGCGCGCCAGAAAATGCGGCGCGGACCGGCGGCGAGTGCGTTTTTGACCACGAAATGAAAATTGACCAATCGTGAACACGGAGAACCAGAGGGACTCAAAGAATTGACAGAGAAGGAAAATACAACTACAAGAGACGCGCGACGCGAGGACTGACTTTGGGTGCTTTTTAGAAGCGTTCAGCGAGCCTTGCGGTGACGGACCGCAAGCGACTGTACACCTTACCCGGAGGTGAGCCTAGAATTAACGAACAAATCGCATCCCGCGCGATTTTGATGTTTTGAAAGGAACCTAAAATGCGAATGTGTTGGTCGGCGATGACGATGCGCGTGCGCGTGGCGTTTTCAATGGTAAACTTTGTTTTACCATTCTTACCCGCGAGACGACCGATACCGCGCGACATGTGTTCGCCGCGTAAGGTTTTAACATCCTTGACTTCAAAGCATTCTAAAAATAAATCATCCAGGCGCAAGAGCGCGACGGCGTCTTGGACTTCAAAGCCGAGCAAAAAAGCTTGCACGAAATCGGCGCTCTTTTGCAGCGCCCCTTCGTCCTCCGTCTTCCCCGTGGTTTTCAGCTCCACCTTTTTAAGCTTTAAATTCATCCGCATGTCAATCTTCATTTGCTTCGTCACCGGTTCGTACAGCGACATCCAGTGCTCTTTGAGCGGCGCGAACCGGTGCGCGGGGACGTTCACTTTACGATACTCCGCCTTGGTCCCGCGCACGGTGCTCTCCGCGCCCGCGGCGCCGAGCGGGGCGTACACGGGCGCGAGCACGCTCGTGAGGTCGCGTTCGACGTCGCCATCGGCGTTGATGATGTCTTGCGCCTCGCGTTCGGTGGCTTTCGTCGCTTTCGGCATGGCGTGCGGCGCACAGTGGCGCCGCCAGCCGCCGTCGCGCGCGCGCCATTGGCGCCGGCAGCCTCGCGCGCGGCGTCGCGCGCGCCCGGGCGTCGCGCGTGACGCGCGGGAAATGACGCGCGCGCGCGCGCGGATCGCAGTCGCGGCGCGCGACGGCGCGGCGCGCGCGCGATGGAGGGATGCGAGGGCGCGAAACGCCACATCGCAGCGCATGAAACCGCCGCGCCCGCGCCGATGGCGCGGTCGCCGCGCGACGGGCGACGGCGCGAACGCGCGCGCGATGGTTCTCGCGGCGTGCGTGATGTGTGCGGCGCGAATCGCGCGCGCCATGTCGACGTGCATGGTACGGCGTGGCGACGTTGAGGAGGCGTTTCAGTTGGATGGCACCGTGGAGTACTCCGCCGCGCGCGCGCCCGAGTCGCGCGCGGTGTGGTACGGCATGGAGGCTTCGGCGATGGAGGCGTCGGCGTCGGCGTCGGCATCGGAGGAGATGAATGTCACGGATGTGGGCGGGGTGACGCTGCGCATCGTCGCGCCGGCGTGGAGCGGGAGCGCGCGAGCGATCGCGCGGGCGGTGTCGGATGAGTTGCTCGAGCGCAGTGGTGCGGGTTTAGGGGCGTCTGTGCGCGTGGTATGGGAACGGCCGTGGCGTCCGTTCACGCGCGCGAGGTTGGGGTGGCAGTCTATAGGCGCGTGGAGCGCGCCGAGCGCCGCGTTTGAGTTCGGGACGACGCGCGTGCGGTACGGCGGGGAGTGGAGCGCGAGCGGGTTAACGCGTACGGCGCTTACGCTGCGGAGTGAAACTGTAGGTAAGAATGCGAGTACACTGGCGCTGTGGCCGTTTGCGAGGTTACGGGGCAAGGAGTCGGTTGCGGATTTTTTTACTCGCGTCGGGACGGATTTGGCGCTCGTCGTGTTGGATCCGTGCAAGACGGAAAGCGGGTGCGCGTCGTCGCAGTCCATGGCTCGCTTGCGAGATTCTATTCTACACGTTCTCGGGTATAACTCGAGGAACCGATTAGGGGTGTTGATGGGGGCTGATGCGTGGCGCGTGGGAACAAAATTGCTCGAGACGTTTGACTCGGATGACATCACCGCCGTGGCGTTTGTTCGAGGAAATTTGCATTCTATATGGACGCCGCTTAAATCCAAAGACTTGCCCATAGAACATTGGGTGGAGAGTGTGGCGAAAGAGCTCCACTCCACGGTCGTCCATCGCGGTTTCTTTAGTCAAGAAAAACTTGAGCCGCAAAACGCAACGCGACTGGCGCTCATTTTTGCAAACGAAGGGGATGAATGGCTCATACCCGTCGCATCGCGCGTGCGACGCCTGATAAAAGAAAGCGACTTGGATGCGACCCCTGGAGTTTTAGACACTTCCCGTGGCACGTGGTTGCTGTGTCAAATCACCGAGGATTGTCAGATGAATGACGAATTGGAGACGCGCGTGCGCGTCGCCATTTTAGACGCCGACACCGACACTATTGAAACCGTCGACGTAAGCGAGTTCGGAGATGAATTGAGCGCGCCGAGACCATTTACGCGATCGGCACTGAGTATACCGCACGCACCGATGGGCACGTCGCCCCCGCGCATACCGCATATTTCGCGCAACCAACTGGACCACAAGCTCGCGCAGACGATGGCGTTGCGCCAAAAGCGAGCCTTCTCCGTATTGTTTTCCTCGGCCGCGTGCGCGTTCTGTCAACGCTTTACCGCGTTGGTGAACGCCGCGATTGATGAAATCGATGGCATCGTCGTCGATATGCGAATATTCCAAATTGACTGCGCCATGAATGACTGTCACGACGCTTGGGACGCCGAGGCGCGAATGCTCGTCGACCGCGTCGAGCGCTACCCGACGTTGGTCACCTATCGCGGCGACACCGCGTCGTTCGAGCGCTACTCGGGCGAAATGAACGCACAGCAAATTTTAGACTTTCTCCTCGCTAGTCGAGGCATAGATAACACCACGTAGCGGCCGAACGCCAATCATTGTAAAACAGTTGTTGTACACAACCTCATTCTCGCGCTCGCCAGCATGGCGACCTGCCGCGCGCTTTTCGCACCGTTCGCGCGCGCCTACGCGTCGGCATCTGCCGCGCGAACATTCACGCCCCCACGGTTACCGACTTCCCTCGCCGCGGTCACCCGCGTGTTCGCCGTCGCGAGCGGGAAAGGTGGAGTTGGAAAAAGCACAACCTGCGCCAACCTCGCGTGCGCGCTGGCGCGGCTCGGTCATCGCGTAGGCCTCCTCGACGCTGATGTTTTCGGCCCGAGCGTGCCGACGCTCATGCAACTCTCAGGCGCGCCCGCGATTGACGCCAGCGGCGCGATGCTACCGCTCGAAAACCACGGCGTGCGGTGTCAGAGCATGGGCTTTTTGATACCAGACGGCGGCGCCGCCGTCTGGCGCGGGCCAATGGTGAGCGGTGCACTGACGAAAATGATTCACGACACGAAATGGGGAGACATTGATGTGTTGATGATCGACATGCCGCCCGGAACGGGGGATGCGCAGATTAGTATATCGCAAAAGGTACCGCTGACGGGGGTGGTTATCGTGAGCACGCCGCAAGAGGTGGCATTGGCGGATGCTCGACGAGGGATAGATATGTACGGGAAGGTGAATACCCCAATCGTTGGCGTAGTGGAAAACATGGCATATTACTTAGAGCAAGATGGGAGCAAGTCACACGTGTTTGGCGAGGGTGGGGCGAGACGGACGGCTAAGGAACGCGGCGTCCCGTTTTTAGGTGAGGTGCCGCTCGACACGCGAATTCGAGCACAGAGCGATAGTGGCGTGCCAATAGTCGTTGCTGAACGCGATGGCGTGGTGTCTCAGGTGTATAAAAGTATGGCGGAACAACTTATGGCAACGACGGCGCCGTTCGCAAAGTATTAGGTAATGTACTGTTTATTAGCTCGTGTTACAATTTGTAATTGAAAGAATTTTTTCGCACGGCGTTAAATTTCATCTTCGGCAGCGAAATCACCGAGAGGCTCAAAATATCCAGCCGGCCGCTGTTCACGGCGCCCGAACGTTTCTTGCAGCTTGTCGTACGCGCCGTTGATTGTGTTACGCACGCCGTTGGGGATGTGCTCAGCAAGTTCATAATGTTTTACGCCGTAAACTACGGCGAAACCGACGACGCCGAGCACGGTGCAAGACATGATGAAGTGCATGAAACGCATGAAAAATGAGTGATGATGCGAACGCCCTCCAGTGTCGTCACTTCCGAGTGCGCTATGCGGGTCGGTACACACGTCACCTGACGGAATGCGAAGGTGTGACGACGTAATGTGTCTCGCGCCTTTCAGCGCCGGACACTGTGTGTTCAAATTCTCGATGGGCTCGCAATGTGGCCATTCAGTGGCGTTGGCTACGTTGTACACGCGTTCACTGCCGTATTGACATTCTGTGTCGTGCGCACGAGAGCACTTGCACGTACCCACCACTTCGCGGTGACGTTCGTACTCCGCGTCGTTGAAGCACATAGCGTCGCGCAATTTGCGCTCGAGCTTCAACTTCTGCCCCATGAGACAGCCGTCCGAACCCGGCGGCGAGGGCGTCCACATTTCATAGTCTTTCGACTTGTCGCATTTCTTACCGTCTGCGATGATCTGGTCAAAATCAACCACGAAATGCGATCCACGTTGTTCGTCTTCCCACGGTGTCGCCGCAGTCTCTCCGTGAATGATGAAAACATGGCCCTTCGACGAGGGGTCGACTCGGATATTGTGCACCGTAATCGGCGTGGCGAGAGGTAAACTTTCCCAAGTTTTACCTTCGTTGATGCTGTACTCGAGCTCGTTTACTTGTACGAATTGCTTGGCGATGACAAGCATGCCTCCGTGGTTGCCAAATTCAAAAATGTACGGGCCGCGCTTTGTCTCTTCCCAAGATATGCCTCCATCGCGTGAAATGTACGTGTTGACGCGCGTCACATCGTTGTGTTCGAGAGACATCCCTACGTTACCCGTAGAGATGATCACACCCGGCGCACTGGAACGCGAGTAAACACCTCCGAAGCGCGATCCCCAGTCTTCAGACGCGCTCCAATCCGTCGGCCCGTGCAAATGTAGGCCCCAGCGCTCGCAGTCATCCAATCTTCCACACTGCTCGCTCGACGGCGGCGGTGTAAGTCGGTGCCACACACCACCAGCGTTGTACGTGATACGCGTTTCAAAAAATCTGGAGTAATCGTTGTTGACGCTCACTGGATCGGCGAAGGCTTTCCAGTTGATTTGATTTGCGATGTAAATGCCTTCGAGGCCGAGCACGTTGACGAAATCGGAAAGAGCGAATCCATTTCTTGCACGAACATTTCGGCGCATACTCAATGAAAAGAAGTTCATGCTTTCATCCGACGCGTACAACTCGTTCATCGGCGCCTCGGCTTGCGTGGCGTCTTCCTCCACATGATCAATCGCGATGAAGTCTGGTCCTCGTGTTTCGGCGTGAAAGTCGTAGATGACAAATCCATTCTTTGGTAGATCGATAGGGAAACACGATTCCACAAATGAAGCTCCCGCGTCGGTTGATATTTTCAGCACGACGTCTGTGATTTGCCCTTCGTGCTTTGCTGGCGCCCTGTGGTAGCTCTCGCAATCCGGCGGCGACGCGGTGTAAATGTCGTCGTTGATGACTTCAAATACGTTCGCGCATCGCTCAACCACGCGATGTGATTTGAAAAGGTCGCTCGAAATCACAAAGTTGACGTTATAGTCCCAGCCTCCAGTCGCGTGATCGAAAGCTTTACCATCTTCGAATACCGTGGCATAAATTGGCGGGTGCGCGCTCTTCCCATCGTCTGGTGCCCAATCAAAGTCAACAAACGAAGCAATTTTCCCTTTTGAGTTTTCGAGCAAATCCACCCAGGACTTGCCAAAGTTTTCGCTCGCCATGAGTCTCGACACTCTACAGTCGCGTTCGCTCTTATCAGCCGGTTTGTTGAACGCGTTGCACGTTTTCACAAGCACCAAAAGCGCCTCTGGACGCTTGTCGTGCATCCGTGCGTACGTCAGCACTTCCCCATATTCCGCCCCAGGTTTGGCAAAACACCCATTCGAGTCGTGCGCAGTTTCATACCCACACGGTTGCATCCAAGTCGCGCCCAGATCACTCGTCGCCCAAAACTTCTCGCCGCTCGCGTCTTGAATAATCACGCGCGACTCGCTCGCCGCGTTCCCCATCTCATCCAACGTCCCGGTAATCACCACCGGCGCCTCATCGAGCTCATCCGAGCCGTGCAATTTCGCCGTGATGTCCACCAGCGTCCGTCCACCGTCTTGCGAGGCGAGAACCTCGCGCGCTTCAGTCGTCACGAAGACGCGCGACTCCGTCTCATTGGCGCTCCTAATCCACACCAACCGATCGAACACGCCCAGCGTCGCGTGGCGAGGCAACGCGTCGAGCGCGTGCACCGCGACATGGCTCGCGATGCATGCGAGCGCGCATGCCGCTGCCACCGCGTGCGATCGCGCGCGCGCCATGTCGACGTGCGCCTCGGAATGCGGACGTCGCGGCACCTGCTCTGGGCACCTGCAGCGTCACACGCCGCCGCGCAATCGCCACGCATCGCGCGTGCACGCACCGCCGACGCGCGCGGAATGCCGAACGACGCCGATATGACCGACGCGCCCGGCGCTGGCACGGAAGTGCTCTCGCACGTCGAGCACGTCGTGGTTGATTTACCGCTGGAGCTCAATGCGCTTCCTGGCGATGCACTCAAATTTGAAGGCTTGGACACCGACGCGCCGCGACTACGCACGATAGACGGCGCGCGATACGTTGGGAAGTATGAACTCACGATTGGTGAGACGCTGGTGGTTGGATTCGATGACGACGTCACGCCTGAGGCGCGCGTGTTGGCGACGTGCGAGCGGCGGTTGAAGTTTACGCCCGCGACGTGAGCGGTCACGCGCGCGCGCGAAGAGCGGCGTACGGGTAGTGATAGACGATGATATAATTTAGTTGTATATGATAGAGTACTAGTGTAATTTTCTCGGCGCATATCGATTCAAAGCGCGCGTCGCGAGGATAGGGGTCGCGTGAGCCGACGCGACGCGGAGGACTCAAAAGTCAACACGAGACATCAATAATCGCAAGCGTCACTTTTCAGCACGCGCACGCGCGAGGCGCAACGCGACGTCGGCGCGCGATGAGTTCGGCGAAGGATTCGTCATCAAAGTCCGCGGCGTCTGCGGCGGCGCTCGCTAGCGATGGGCCGAGTGATGCGTTTAAGCAGTTCGTCGAGCTGCAAACCAAGTACGCCGATGCGACGTCGCAGATGAAAGGCTTGCGCGATAGCGTGCGCATGCGGGAGCACGAACGCACGCGCGCGAAGTTGACCAACAAAGAGATGGAAGCCGTGGATGACAGCACGCGTTTGTTTAAACCGCTTGGACGGTCGTTTGTGTTGGAGAGCAAGGAGACGTTGGTCAAAGGGTTGGAGGAGGCGTCGGCGGCGGCGACGACGGATATTGAGAACGCGATGGCGAGACGAGAATATTTGATGAAGCAGCTGTCGGAGGCAGAAATGAACTTGCGTGAGCTGATGCAAGGGAACGAGGCGTTGGCGAAGGAGTTGCAAGAACGTGGGGTTGTTTAGTCGCGCGCCTTTAAACTTGAAAAGTAGTCACAAACTGCCAGCCTTTCATAAACGATGCTGCGCGTAGTAGAGAACACGCATGAAATTCTAGATATTGCATTTTCTAAACTAAACTCGTGAATCCACAGTAGGGGGTGGTTGTTCGTCGTCGCTGTCCGCGGGTTTCCAGATGATGTGCGCCGTCATTCGCTGCCTTCGGCGGCGAATTTGATATGCCGTCGCGCACACCGCGATTCCAAAAAAACTCAACACGATGGCGAGCACAGTAATCGTCGTCTCGCGATTTGCTCGACGATAGTGATGTGATTCATCAATCAACACAACATCACCGTCAACTTTCGCATACGTCGTCGTTTCATCCAAAACTTCGCACGCGTCTCCGGTGAAATCGGCGTCGCAAACACAAAAAAACGCGTCGTTTGAATCTCGTACGCATTTGCCGTGACCGGTACAGTTTGTCAAAAACGACTCATCCATACCTGGACATTTTGTAGACGTGCAATTGGTCTCGGGTGATGTCAAACCAGGCGCACACCGCGCACAGTGTACTTTTGGAGTACATTGGTAGGTGCGAATGTCAACCGTCACGTTCGGATCATCAAACATTTCCGCGAGCAAACGATTGCCATCAACCAAGTTGTATGCAAGAGTCGGTATCTTGATTATGTCGGGCAAGTGCGTGTTTACCCAGTTATCCGGGGCGAAAGGCGTGTCTATCTCATCGTCGATGATGATTGCCGCAACGGCTCCGCTAGCCTGGCACTGAAGAGTTTTCATGGAGAAGACGCACGATCCACGCGAAACAACGCACACATTTCCAATCATGTCTGCTCGGTTCAGTATATGCCCACACGCTTCGTGGTCGAATGGCAAAGCGGTAGCGTTTGGCATCATCTGCGCAAGTAAGCGCGGCGGCGAAGAAGATGTCAATGTGGCGTTTTTTACGCCATCGGTGGAAAACCACTGATAAGGATCAGATGCGTTGTACACGCCTAAAAACTTTCGACTGTCGCCCACGAGTAGAAAGTACGGGGTCTCGAGAAGTGTGGGCGTGGACATTGCGAGTACGGGCTTCCCGCCAAGAATCGGTCCGACGCCGTTTCTCGCGGCGCCGCGTCCTTGGCCGCGAATACTCGAATGCGCATCGCCGATATAGCAGCTCTGCTCTTCGTCTCCGCAGTCGCGATAATCCGGTTCGAAAACAAAAGGCTGTGTTACCGTATACGATCCATTCGTGCTATTGACGGTGAGTAAAAGCGCGCCATCATCGCGCTCGCAATCGTTGAACTCGTTGTATCTCGCCAATCTAGATCCGAACAGCTCATAACCGAGCTCAAATCCACTCAGTTCGCCCGAGATGACAATCACTTGCAAGTACCACATCCCGGTTTCAATATCGTTCACATCTAAATTCAACGTATCTTCTCCTGGAAACAATCCGCGCACGATGCTTTCATTCGTGTACAATCCGAGTTGGCCTGCGTATGCCATCTTCGATCGATGCAACAAAAACTGAACCTCAGTGTCGACATTCGTATCATTCGCAGCCTTCTTGAACGTGATTTCCACATCCATAGGGGAACATCGCACGTCGAATCGGAACACTTCGTACTGCCCCGCGCGCAGTGGCGCGTCGACATACCGCACGAACGAAGCGTTATTCGGCAACGTCACGACGGCGGCTTCGCATCGGGCGCCCAAGTACCCGTCGTCGCACAAACACACAAAGTTTGGATAATCCCCCGGCGCGTCCACGCACGTGCCGCGTCCATTGCACGCCAATCCATCCGTCGCGAGCGTGGCGCACACCGACGCCGGCGACGTCGTCGGTGTCTCACGATTGTCGCTCGCGCACGCGCCTGAACATCCGAGACGCCAACCGTCAGTCACGAAGCATCACCCGTCGCGCGCGCGTCGAGCACGCACCACCGACATAAAACGCGCACACGAAAAGTGCTTGTACCACTCGCATCGCGCGCCGGGTCGCCATGGCGTTCGCGCGCGCGCTGTGCGGCGGAATGTGACGGTTGGGCCTTTCTCGGTCGCATCCTCGACCACGCCTGAGGCCTGTGCATGGTCGTCACCCTTCAAACGACGACGCACGCAATGTCGCGCATCATCGTCGATGACGCGAGCTCAAACGATGCGTTGTTACACACGCACGCCGCGCCCGGTGGCGCCCGCGCGCCCGTGGCGTCGATGGTAAAACCGAACTTTAGGTACGTGCAAACGATCGGACGAATTGGTGTTGGTGACGTTCGCGCGTGATTTATGCGCGATCGCGCGCGTGGCGAGAGCGATCTAGGGCGACATGCTACGACGTATATCGCGATGGTGTTATATCGCGCGCGCGCGAGGAGCATCGCGCGCGTCTCGTCGCGAGCTTCGCGAACAGGGTATTGATGATCTTTTGAGGATTGCACTGACGTTTTTGGTGTTTATGGAACAACAGCGGCGTGTGGGAAACAGAGTTAACCGATAACGCCGAGGCGTTCACGGCGGCGTGCGGGGTGACGTTACATCGTCGTTTGGCGGGCAAGGTGGACCTGCGAGAGTTGAGGCATATTTCGCACGCGGATGACAGGTTGACGGATACGTTGGTGAGCGGTAACGTCGCGACGACAAACGTAATTAAGATTGGCGAATGGAGCGAGATTACGAATTCTGATGGATCGACGATGAACGTGAAAGCGCGTTGGGATGGTGATGTCTGGGTTGAGGCGGATGATTGCATGTTTATGGAGACGAGACGTTGGATGGAACGAACGTCGATGATTGTCACGCGGACTGTTACGGTGCCTTCGGGCGAGTTGGTGACTATGCGACAGTTTTTCCGTCGGTTTACCAAAACTGTGGGAAATATGCAACAGCGTGCGATTGGGAACGCATCCCCCACGTCTGCGTTACCGCAAATTAATGATCTTAAAACTGAGAGCGACAAGGCGAGCGACTCGGGGAGCGGCTTTTTCAACGCCGTGGACTTTGGGTCGAAAATGTTTTCAGGTTTGGGCTTTGGTGGTGCGGCGGTAACGCCTAGCGGGCCGATGTCCCCGGAAGACGTCCTGAAAACATTCAAGCTGCCGTCGACGACGGAGTTTTTATCGTCGTTCGAGTGCGCGATTGTGACGCCGACAACGAGCGACGTGGCGCTCACGACGCGAGGCGACAAAGGTACGTTGTACGTATTCAAGTATGCCCTCGCTTTTGTCGGCGGTGATAAAGAAAAGCCCACCGTGAAGTGGTTTGCTGAAGCCATGACTATCCAAGAGCTCATTGTGGAGGGCACGACCACGATAGCGCTACAAACTGCGGATGGAACGAACATAAAACTTAACTCGATTAAACGGCGCGACGAAGCGTTTGACGTCGTCATCGGCATGTTGGAATCAATGCCTGGCAGTGATGAGCCGACGGAAGCTATGGATGCGCGTCCGTGCGGCCCGGCGTTAAGATTCGGTTACGAACCAGAGTCGTACGTGTTTGTGCAGATTATCGACGTTTCCGTCGAAGGCGAGGCGGCCAACATGGTTGGCACGCCAGTGACAAAGGTCATGCTCGGTGGCGTCACTAAAGTCGTACAGTCGTTTTCCCCCACGCCCACTGGTTTCGGTGGTATTTGCGCAAACGTTGGACAAACGTTGGCGTTTTCTACCACGGCACTTAATGAATTTGATGGCGAGCACGTATCGATTTTGGTGACAGATGCCAATGACGAAGCCATTGGCGAGGCGATGCTTCCGCTGGCAGCTCTGCCCCGTGACGAAGACGGCCGAGCGTACGTTCGCACTACCCCATACGTTGTGAACATGAGCGTGCCACAAGTCAAGTTGACGACCAGCTCCACTGGCATGCGCTCGAAACCCGTGTCAAAGAATGCGGCGCGCGGCGTCGGTTTATTAAACATTTCGGCGTGGATCGGTTCAGCCGCTGAAGCCGTCGGCTTGGGTCTCGTCGGCGATGACGTCGAAGGAACCGTGTCATCCAAGGCAACCGTTCGCGTGACTCCGGCGACGTGCGCCGTTACCGTCGTTGCACGTTCCATCAAGGGTGTGCAGTCTGTCGAAAATGAGGGTGTGCGATGCGTACTCACATACGGCTCCCAGCACGCGGAAACAAGCTCTGCAAATTTTGGCGCCGATGAGACAAAGTTCTCTTTCAGCGAAATAACCTTTAACGCCGAGGAACCATGCTCGGGCTCCATTCGCGTTGACATTGTCACTGATAAGACGGGCACGTTATTAGGTGCCGCGAATCTTGATGTCGCACATTTACCAAAGCGTCGTACGGACCGCAACGGAAATGTCGGCAAGACTCCAAAAGGCAAGAATTACACGCTCACGTTGCAAGACGACGATGACCACGCCGTGGAGTCTGGCTCTGTGTTCCTCGAAGCGTACGTGGATCCGGCAACGACACTTCCGATTACGAAAAAGCCGGTACTCGGGGAGTTGTCTGTGAAGGTGTTGCAACTCAAGGGATTGCCGCCATCGTGCGCGCCGGCGTTGATTGCCAACGTTGGAGACGCGTGGGCGCTTCTTCCTGGGTTTGGCGGTGGCGGTCCCGCGGGTTGGAAACGAGAGCTTCGTGCCGCCGTGCGCGACGCTGCGGACATGTGCACGATTGGTATCTTCAACCGAAACAAAGGCGACACCATGCTCGGTAAGGTGTCGTTTTCCCCGTTGACTCTGCCAGAGCATAATCGCGCAATCATTTGTACCGTACCATTGACCACGCGTGACGTGTTCGGCGTCGGCGATGATAACGGTGAAATCATGGTTCGCTTGCAGTTCAAGCAAACCGTGAGCAACGCGGCGTTGCTGTTGCATTACTGCACGCCAGCGTTGCCGCTTCACGCGTACCGCAACGGAGATATGGATGAATTAAGCCGAGACTTGGACATGCTCAAGTATGAAAAACTCATCACCGGCGTCGATGCGCTCCCGGAACCGCTTGTCCGCGCTATGCTCGACGTCAACGAAACGGATCCTTCCATTTCAACTATGCGCCGCACAAAGGCTGGCGCGATGCGTCTCGCCGCCGTGCTCGAATCCTTTGGCGATATTTTGAAGCCGCTCACGCAAGCGGTGACGTGGGAGAAGCCGTTGTACACGGGCGCGTTGCATGTGAGCATCTTCCTGATGTTGTGGTTCCCTCGTCTCGCATTTGTGGGTTATTTTACATGCATCGCATGGCACATTCAGATGAAGGATATGGCGCGAACGTTCACTGTGCTCGGCGAAAACAAGAGCAAGCGCGCGGGGTCGGTGGACGTGTCGCGCGCGCCTCCGGGAAGCACTTTATCACCCCTGTCATCACTCGTGCGTGAAAACACGGGCATAACCGCCAAGGCGGCGGCATCGACGGATTCCTACGATGCCGTGATTCAAGTTGCGTTCTGGATGCAGGCGCAAATTGATTACATGCGCGAGCGCTTGGAAAACTTTAGCACAATTTTGACGTGGGAGGACGAGCACGCGAGCCAACAATACCAATACGGCTTACTCGCCGCCGCGATCATGTTTGTGTTTGTTCCGTTTAGATTTATCGCCGCTGCGGTGCTATTCTTGTCCCTGCGCCACCCATGGGCGAAGAAACCACCCGTGCCGCCGTACAAAATCGCGCTCTCCCGCGCCATCGCCTCGGCGTAAACGCGCCGTCGCGTCGCGTCGCGGGTTTTCAAAATCGTAAATTGTATTACAAAAACTCTGTAAATCTTCCCATCTGTCGGTCGTCATCATCAACACATCACGCTTTCCACATATCCAAGTCTCGCAACGCACGAATAACCTTTGGCGTCATCTCATTCGGCGACACATTAATATACGACAACATTTTTTCTTTATCCGCCTTGGCGCGCGCTCGCCTCGTCTCCGAATCCACCCAAACATGCTCCCATACCCCCATGTCCCGATCAATCCCACACTCCTCCAGCGTCCGCGCGTCATCCAACACGATGCCTTCCTTCGCCCCACCTCGGCGCAGCATCTCCACGTCCTCACCAATCACCTCCGACAGTTTCGCGCGCACCGCGCCAATCGTGTCGCTCGTCTCGCAGCGCAGCCGCACCGTGCGCACGCGCTCCTGACGCGGCGTATCAATCTGAAAGTGCGTCAAGTACGGATGCGCGTCGGATTCGTACACTGGAAGACACGTCACGCGCACCGTAATCGTCATCGCGTCGCGCATTGGCGCGCCACCGAGGCGTTTTCGGTCGCGGACGAGACGGTTACGGCGTGGTGACGGTTGGTGACCAACCGACCGACCGACCGCGAGCGCCACACTGTGCGACGCCGCGCGCGCGCGATGGAGCGCTCGGCGACGCGCGACGGCGCTCGGCGCGACGGCGGCGATGCGGTCGATGCGTCCGCGCGCGCGCGCTTCGAGCGCGCGTTTGTGGCGCGCCGGGACGAGGCGCGAGACGCGGCGTTGGCGCTCGATGACGTGTTGTATTTCGTGAACGCAGAGGACGACGACGAGGGGGGAGGGGAGGCGCGCGATGTGGCGCGGTCGTTGAGGGCTGGGACGACGTCCTCGTCCTCGTCGTCGGCGGCGGTGGTGGCGCGCGTGTTCGTGCGGCGATGGAGCGCGGAGCTACGCTGCGACGACGTCGCGTTCAAACGCGTCGATTGGGACGCGACGTATGATTTAAACGTCGTCACGCATAGCGTGTACGAAATTACGATAGGACAGTTTAGCGCGAAAGATAGGAGTGATATGGTGACCACGGTGCGAGGACGGGCGTATGCGTCGCCGATATGGACAGCACTGGACGACGGAGGGAAGCCGTCGGAGAACGTGGAGTCGTACCCGACTATTGTTTTCGCCTTTGAAGACGGCAAGGTGATCCACGCGGATCGCGGGGATATGGCATACGCCACGGTACGACGCGCCGCGTCGCTTGGGCCGAATACTCCCGCGCTCGAGACGATGAGTATGTTTGACCATCTCGACGTCGACGTCGTCTTTAGCACGCACTTTGCGCTCGCGCACGACGTGCCACCCCAGCGCATCGGTCGCACGCTCCACGCGCACCTGAGCAAGCCGTACGACGAAATAGCGTCGAAGTCCACCGGTCGAACCTCACCGGGCTCCATCCTCCGCTCACCCGCGCGTTTCGTGCGTAGACTCCTCCAGCCGGCGTCGCCAGTCGCCAAGGACTTTCGCCGACGCCGCGCCCCCAATCCGGGTGTCGAAATCTACTCCGCCGGTGCCGGCGCGTTCGTCGTCACCAGCCTCCTCGCCCCTGCCATTGATATCGTCGTCGACCTCGCCGCGCGCGCGCGGTAAACTTGTAATGTACACGGTGTAAGAACTCTTCACGCGACCCGTCCCGTCAGTGCCAAATGCCACACAAAAAGACAGTTAAGCACCACGCCCCCTACGCGGCGTCATTCACGCACGCACGCCCTTCAGCGCGACGCGCGACGTCACCTAAACTCTAAACGTCGCCGACGCACAGTCGTTCACCGCACGCATGCACTCGTCGCTCTCGCCGCGCGCCATGTCTGCGTGCGTTTTAACCGCCGTGGCGGCACCGCAGCCCTTGGCGCGGCGTCACGGCGGCCGCGCCCCGCTGTGCGCGCGCGCGACGACTCGCGCGCGGCGTGGGACGTTGACGATGCTCGCGACGCGCGCGCGCGCCGCGGCGGACGGCGACGAGGCGCACGTGGGGGCGGATTTACGTCTCATCTTGATGCGCCACGGGAAGTCGTCTTGGGCGGACGCGGACGCGAGCGACCGCTCGAGAGGTTTAGCGCCTCGAGGCGTCGCGAAGAGCGCGAACTGCGCGCGTGAGCTCGTGAAACGTGGTTGGTTGCCGAATTTAATTCTGACGTCTGACGCAGCGAGGTGTTTGGAGACGCTCGAGGCGATGTGCGACGCCGAAGGTGCCTTGCGAGGGGTGAACATACGAATCGTTCCAGAATTTTACGACGTCACGCACGGGGACGAGGCGAGCGGGAAAAAGTCGAGAAAGAGCATTGCGAAATTGGCGACGCATGCTTTGGAAGATTCGGCACCGCCGAGCGCGAATGCGGTGCAAACGATATTATGCATTGGCCATAATTACGGTTTTGAGAAGGCGGCGTCCCGGCTGACTGGGAAAAAGGTGACGTTGAAAACGGGAGACGCGGCGGTGCTGCGATTGAAAAAACCTGAGAAATTTAAAAGCAAAAATGGCAGTGTGATATGGGGTAAAGAAGCGTTCGAGGAAGGCGTATGGGCGCTTGAAGAGGTCGTACGCGCGCCAAAGGGCAAGGCTGACGAACCGTCAGCCGAAGAAATTGACGACGAAGAAGACGAAACGTACGACGGTGTACAGGAGGGTGAGTCGTTGTTATTGAGTTTCGTCAACGAACTCTCGTTGATGGAGCTTCAAGAAGAATGTCGGAGCAGAATGCTCGACGATTCGGGTGCGGTGAGCGCGTTGCGCGAACGCTTACTGGCACACAAGTCGCAGCCTTGACGGGAATATTCCCGTCAAGATTTACTGTAGTGTATAATTCTACTTAACTGTAATAAATCTACCTAGCGAGCTTACGCGCAAACAATGTTTTCTCCTCAAAGCAGTTTGAAAATAAATGCATGACAAACACGTCGTCGTACGCGGCATCCAGACATTGCTGTTTCGCAGCTTGGATTTCGGCGAGCCAGTCGTTCCGTCTCTTACAAAAGTTCTTCGTCGACATGACGATCCAGGACTCTTGCTTCGATGCAAACTGCGTGGCAAAGCTGAGTACGATACGCATGCACGCGCCCGGGTGCATGTTTGCGTCGCATACGACGAGACGGAGCTCGCCACTTGTCGTCTGCTTTAATCCTTCTCGTACGGTGTCCACGGCGTCTTCGGCGAGCACGGGCAAATGTCGCACGTTCTTGGGCAGAGGATCGAGCGTCAGCTCGGCGGGATCGATGCCCCAAACGATACCACTAGGGTTATCATCTGCTGCGGCCAGACGCGAACTTAATACTTGCACCCATCCACCCGGGGCGGCGCCGATGTCAACGCAGTTCCAATCGCCTCGAATCGGCACGCCGCTTCTCAATAGCGCCTCATGCAACTTAAAATACGCCCGACACACCGGCTTCACGGTCACGCGGTAGTCTTGCAATTTCAAATGAAATTGCACCAAGTCATCCATTGTGGCGACACCGGGCGCTGCAAGCACTGGCGCGTCGCGTTCGTGCATGCTCGCCGCCTCGTCTCTCCCGGTGATGTCTTCGTACGCTCTACGCGTTTCCCAAATACCAACAAACGCACGCCCCCAAACGTTCACAGCATCTATGCAATGCGTGCACTGGCGACTTGATACACCCTTACCTGGCGGCCGCGCGGCCCAAGCAGCACCACGCCTACTAAAAATGGACGCCATTGCGACTTCGACTTTATCTGCTAAATCCTTCGGAGACGCGCGCGTGCGCACATAGATGGGCGCATCCGCCGTCGCCTCTGACTCTTCAATGCACTCGTCGATCACGTCTTCGAGCCACTTTTCCATCTTGTACATGTCATCATCATCTCTCGTCACGAACGATGCGAAATGATCCGCATTCGGCCAGACGAAGACGCGTTTCGCCTTTGCGAGCCCGTACGGCTCCTTCTCACAAATCTCTCTCACCACCGCCGCAGCCCCACCTCGCGGCGCACGAACACAAATCAACGCATCCGTGTTCTTCACTAATGTCGTCCGACACGCAGCGACGATGCATTTCTCACCAAAAATCTCTCGAAGTCGCATCACGTAACGCTCCACGAATTCACCATCCACCTGCACGCACGCATCCATCACCCTCGTCCCAATCGCTCGGTGACGCAACCAGCACCCATCCCCCCGCGTACACACCCCGTAATTCTCAAATGTATGACAATCCGGTCGCGCATCGAGCGCCACGTGCGCGTGCGCGCACGACTCCCGCGTGCACCCCTCGTGCGGCGGCGGCTTCATAAAGTTTTTGCACAGCTCCCGCCCAGTGCGCGCGTCGCGCGGCGGAAACGGCTTGGGTGCCGGTCGAATCCCACCGAACGCAACCGCGACGTAATCTTCATCATCGCACGGGCGCGTCGACATCGCCGCCATCGACCGCTCGACGACGTTTCGGTGTCGGAAAAGTGCCGTCAAAAAGCAACTTTAGTGCGCGTCGCGCCATGTTTCGCGCGCTCGCGCCGCGCCGCATCGCCGTCAGCGGCGCCGCGCGTGGACGCCGCGCGCGCGGTGCGAGCGCAGTGCGAGCGTCGGGCGGTCGATGGAGCGCGACGAGCGGTCCGGATGCGGCGGCGCGCGCGCTCGGGACGGGGGAGCGTGCGCGCGTGTTGCTCGTGGGCGAGGGTGATTTCAGCTTTGCGCGCGCGTTGGTGCGCGTGACGTCGTCGGCGGCGGGAACGGTGGCGAGGGAGACGTCGTCGACGTCGTCGGTGACGATAACGGCGACGTCGTTGGAGAGCGCGAGCGTGATTCGCCAAGCGTGGCGAGGCGCGAGCAACGTCGACGCGCTCACAGCCGCGGCCAATGTGCACGTCGAGCACGGCGTCGACGCCACGGCGTTGCTCGAGACATTTGAACGCGGCACATTCGACCGGGTGTGTTTTATGTTTCCGCACATCGCGGGGAAAGGGAGGATTAATAGAAACCGGGAGTTGTTGTCCGGGTACTTGTCGTCGGCGCGCGACGTGTTGGCGCCGAATGGTTTGATAGAAGTCGCGCTCGCGCCGGGACAAGGCGGGACGAGCGTGGATGGAAGCGCGTTGAGAGATTATGGAAATAGTTGGCAGGCGTATACGCAAGGGGCAGAGGCAGGACTGCTTATGATTGATGTTGCGCCGTTTGATGACGCCGCGTGGCGAGCGCTTGAGTACGAAAGCAGGGGACATTGGCGAAGCGCCGAAGCCGAACGTGGGTTTCGCACCGAACAAGGCGCCAGTCACGTGTTCTGTCGTGAGCACGAGCGCCCGGATGGGGCTTTCTGTGAATATGCGCAAGCATTCGAGCGTGACTGCTCGATTTGGTGCCGCACCGACGAAGAAGACGGCGAATCGGTTATTCGTGAAGAATTTGCGCGCGCCTTAAATGGTGCCGACGTACAACTCGATGTTTCTCAAATTGACGAGTATCGTGAAACGGAAAGTAATCGTCTCAGTCGTACGTATCGCGTGGTGTATACGTCAAGAACAGTTGCCCTCACGCGCGAGAAGGTGAACTCGTACAACGATTTGGCGCGCGCAAATTTAGGCAATCGACTTCGAGGCGCAATGCCGTAATAAACGTTTCGGGGCGCTTTAGATGGTGTATTGGTATTTTAGATGAATATTATTGCAACGATATTATTACACGGCGGACCTTTTTACGTGGTCCGCAATAATTCTCTAAACACTGTCTCATCCATGTACGTCGCCTTGACTTTGTTTCCGTCAAATTCACGTCCGTTCATAGATTTGATGGCTTTTGCTGCGGCATCTACATCAGCAAACAGCACCATGGCGTCGCCGACGTATTTCATGCGCGCTTCTATGCTATCGTTTCGTCGAGGCACCACACACTCTTCTATAGCTCCACATTTCCTACATTCCTCTTCGATGTCCTCCACGACTTCGGCGTACTCCTCCTCGTCATCTAAACTCTCTGGTTGGATCAAATTCTGCAATCTCACCACACGCGTCTTCGCCTTGACGCTCGAAATTGCGTCAACGCTCGATTGAATCAACGTCTTCATCAATCCTTCAGCTTTTTTCGCGATTGCTTTGACGTCGTCTGGCGGAATCCAACCTTCTGGACGCGCAAACGTCAGCGGCTTTCCACACAACTCGATACCTTGCAATTGCAACGCTGCATCCGCCATCGCGGTCGTTTGAAACATCACAAACGCGAATTTACCATCGATAGACAACTTGGAGTGCACCACGGCTCGTTTACCTTCCCAGGCGAGTTCAGGAAACCCCGCCGCCATCGTCGCGTTTAACAACTGTTCGATTTCGCTATTCGTAACCAACCCAGGCGTCAAGTTTCCCACGTACACCTCCCTCAGCCGTCCTTCGCCACCCGTGGCGCTCGTGAGCGATCCGAGCGCACTCGCTTGTTGCTGCAATACGTATGCGCGCGCGATGCGCGCACGCTCGGCGACGTCTATCTTTGGTAAAGGGTCGCTCGAAGCCGCGCGCTCGGCGGCGTTCTCGGCGGTTCGCGCCGTATCGGGGTCATGATACGCCGCCGCAGGCTGGGGCACCAGGCCAGGGCGCATAACGCTAACGCGCCCGTTTGGATTACGCGGACGCGGAACGTATCCACCGTAGCCATCGGCGTCGGCGTCGGCGTCGGCGTCGGCGGCTCTGCTTTTGCGACAGCGCGACGAGCGCGACGGTCCCGTTCTCTCGTCGCGCCAACCACGATCACGGTCACGCGACCGCGACCGCGAGCGCGAGCGATGATGCCGCCGGTGGTAGTCTCTGCGCTCATCATCTCGTCGGCGATGTCGCTCACTTGACGGCGAGCGTGAGCGCTTGCGGTCGCGGTCGCGACTCGTCGAGCGTCTCGAGCGCGAGCGACGCCTGTCCCTCGAGCGCGACCTCGAGCGCGACGCACGCTCGCGGCTCGACGGCTCGCGCACGTCATCCTTCCCGCGCGACATGGCGGCGCACTGGACACGCGCGCGCGCTCGAAACGTGCCGCGAAGTGTGAGCACGGACGCGGACGCGCAACAAGTTTCTTATTTCAACAATTTTAATACACGGCGGGCGGCTATTTTTGCACCAGCGTTGGTGGCGCGGGTAAGCGGTACGAGTTATCACCCTCGGGTTCTAAATTTGCGTCGACCTTGTCGTCGTCGTCGTCGTCGCGCGCAGGGCCGTTGCGAACTCGAACGATTTCAAGTTCGAGCAATAACGGACCATCTCTATAATTTTCTAACCGTCGGCTCGCGCCGTAGGAATCCGCCTTTGGCCCGACGTCGTTGGACACCCATCCCAAATTAGGCGGAATGAGAATTCGTCGCACGCCGCCCTTTCGCATACCGACGACGCACGGTGCCGCCGCTCGCGGGAGCGAATCCTTCGCGCCAAGAACGAAGTCGTACGTGTCTCCTATATCGTCCCGGCCTTCGAAGCCATAGCCGCGCCCCCAAAGCAGCACGGGCGATCCACCGCTTGAATACTTGAAATACGCTCCAGACGAAAGTCGGAAGACTTTGTACATCGCTTCTACGCGCGAGCCCGCGACGATTTCGTCGCCTTCTGTACCCACGACATACTCTCGATACTGCAAGCCGCTCTTCAACGTCGTCAACGGCGCGTCGTCTTCAACCTCTAGCTCCTTCCGCTCGCGCACTTCCGCCGCGCGCCGCATCAATTCCTGCGATTCTTCGTACGTGCGTTTCGGTCGACCGAACGAAAACAGCCCAACACCGCCGCCGCTGGTGGTCGCGGGCGCCTTGTTCAGCCCATAGGCGCGCGCAGCGTCTGCCCACGCCCACGCCGTCGCCGCCGCCGTCGTCGTCGCCGCACCGAGCATCTGTCGTCGACGACACGCCGCACGTGTCGACGTCGGCGCGCCGTTCGAAGGCGTCGCCGACGCGCGCGGCGCAACCGATGCGGCTGCTGCACACATTCGCCACGCTCTGACGACTGTGACGCGCTGACGCGATCCCCATTTACCGACGCCCGCCGCGCGATCGCCACCGCGACCGAGGCGCGCACGCGAAAGCACAGGTATCATGGCGTTACCCGCGAAGACTGGCACGTCGAACCCGTCGCTGCTGTTGCCTTCAGAGCTCGTCGAGAAGTGCGTCGGGTCGCAAATTTGGGTGATCATGAAGGGTGAAAAGGAACTCGTCGGGACGTTGCGTGGGTTTGACGTGTACGTGAACATGGTGCTCGAAGACGTGACGGAGTATGAGATGTCGGCGAGTGGACGCGTGGTGACTGGGAAGTTGGATCAGATTTTGTTGAATGGGAATGGAATTGCGATGATTCGTCCCGGTAGCTTTGAAGACGCTTAGCAGGCTCGTTTAGTTTTGAGGTTTAACACCGTAGCTCTCTTGCAGTAATTATACATATCATCTACTGGAAGTGATGGAAACGACGTACGCGGATGTGTTGCTGATTGATGCTCGTACGGATGTCAACGATGGCGCGCGCGCGTAAACAGAAGGTTTGGACGTCGCTCTCGTAAATACGTCAAAGCTGCTAAAGCAACGGCACATGACTGTGCGCAATTCTAATATATTCTACTGTTGGTTGTTCCATGCTGGAACAAATAAATCAAAACACTTGTTGAACGTCGAACGCTGGCGTCAAACCTGCTGTTGGTTGGGTTGCACTCGGGACATCGCGGCGTTCCAAACGCTCTCTGCAGATTTCTTTGCGCGACGATTTTTATCACTCACACTACGTTTTGTACTATCGAGTGACTTTGACGCGAGATGATGCTCGATTTGAACTTGTTTTGCACGAGAACGGATGGCTTGCAGTACTTTCAACGCAGTTTCAGCTCCTTGATTCGCTTCGCGTAGTTCAGACATCATATCGTGCATTCGCTTCTCCGCCGCCGCGAGCGCGGATTTGAGATTATCAATCTTCTTTTGCCGCCGTGCGGCATTGCGCTCTTTGACGCGCTGCTTTTGTTGCGCAATATCTAGCATACGCAATGCCGCAGACTCTGCAGCAGAGGCGTGAACGACTTTGGCCGACGCTAACTTCTTCTCATCCTGTTTGACACTCAACATCGACTCAAGCATGGCTTTATTTCTTTCAATCGCAGCCAGTCTCTCGGCTTCAAACGGAGTCAACGCGTTCGTCAGTTCATCGCGCATTCGTTCCCACTCCACGCGCAGGCCTGGAAAGTGCTTGGATAACATTTTACTCTCCTTGAGACGACGTTGACGACAAGGCGCCCAATTACACGGACAGCCCAAGCCATGTAAAACGCCTCCGCTGCCGACAAACTCCGCAGTTTTTGCCTCTGCGACATCAGCATCTTCGTCATCGGCATTGATAACCTCATCATGATCGCTGTCGTCGTCATTATCTGCGGCGTCGCGTTCGTCGTCCGCGTCCTCAGCGGCGGCCTCGGCGCCTTCTTGGTTGACGTCCAGTATATCGGTGGCGTATAAGGCTGGTGGACCGTTTTTACCCTCTGCTTTTGATGCCACTAAAACTGTGTTGGTTTCCGCCTTAGCAACGGAGAATGCCTGCACCTCTCGTCGCGTCAATGGCGCCCCGCATCCCAACGCGAACGAGTCTCTGCATTGCCATACAGCCGCCTTGCGCGCCTTCAGCATTTGTTTGAATGGTATCTCGCGCCATCGGTCACAGACATCACACGCAATCCAACTGTCGCGGTATGACTTGCACGCGGCGCGATGCAAACGCGTCGTCAGATCGATAAACGGTTGACTCTTCGCGAATTCTGCGTCGACGGGAATATTAAATTCACCGGCGCCGTGAAATTTGTCAAAAAAGTGCTGGTACATTTCGCGCTGACGCGGATGTGTCGGCGAAACGATACAAAACACGCAAATACCGAATCCAATAGGAGTGTGATTATAATCTTTGAACTGCACTGCGGTGCGGCGGAGGTGAACTCTAGGGAAAGGTAGCAAGCGTTGGAAATACGACGTATCCGTGCTGTTGCGACACACCAAAATCACACCAGGGCAACGTTCCCACTCCACTTCGTTGATGGCGCGATTGATAAATCGCCATTGCACTTGGTTTTCATACGGCGGATTCAACAGTACGTGGTAGCCTTCCCAGGAATTACTCATTTTTAATCCGTCGTCCTTCTTGTCGTAACACTTTTCTGCCGGTATGTTTGGTTTCAAATGTGAATTTGTGCACGGATCGAGCAAACCTTTAATCAGTGGAGTTTCTATCGTTGGTTTAACCAAGTCAAACACCTTACACGTGGCATGTACGATCCAGTCCGGGGTTAGGCCAACTTTCATTGATGCGAGCGCCTGCTCGTTGGCCTTTAGCGTCTCTGCCTCCTCCGTGTCCTCTTCGCTCTCGCTTGACTCGTCCTCTGATGACGACCATGGATCGCTCCATTCCGCGATTTCCGCCTCATCGGCCAGTCGTAACGCCTTCAATGCCCCGGAGCGCCCCGTGCGTTTGTTGTGCGCCTTGAACCATCCCAACATTTGCTCGCGATACTCCGCCTGCCGCTGCAGGTCAAACGGCGCCAAGTCTTCTCTCCTTGCCCATTCAAAACAATTCGCGCTCCCAAACAAGCTCACCAATGCGCAATCGCCTTCGGGTTTAATATCCATTAAATCACACGCTCGCGCGCATTGCCGCACCTTCCAAATCCGTCCCGGCCACCATTGCCCTCTATTCGTCGTCGTCAACCGACACCACACCATCGAGCCGCTCGGAAACCCATCCAAATCCGCAAGCTTAATCGATCGTCCATCCCTCGGCTTCTCATACTTACGTTTGCTCCCAATCATTCCTTGCGATGTATCCTCCTCACCATCCCCAGACGCACCATCTCCACGCACAGACTCTCGCCGAGCCGCCTTGCCTCGCCCGCGTCCGCGCCCACCGCCCGCCGCCCGCGCGCGAACCGACCCTCGCCCATCTTCGCACCCCTTTTCCCCGCCCTCTGTCGACGCGCACGCATCGAAAATAACCTCCGTCGCCGGCCACGACATCGACCACGCCCGTCGCGCGTCGTCCACGCGCGGCACGGCGCGTAGCCCACCTGCCGCGACGATGCCACGTGGTGCGGTCCGCGCGCGCGCGCCCCCGTTGAGTTCCGCGTTCAGCGCGCGCGCGAGCGCGATCGACTCGGCGTCGTCGCCGCCGATCGCGCGCGCATCGGTCATCGCGCGCGACGCGACGCCGAGCGCGGCGCGGCGCACAATGCGGAACCGACGGTGCCGGGGTAGGCAACTCCCGGAACAAGGGCAAAAACCCGAACGAAAAAGCATTAAAAAAAATAGTGTTGGGGCTGCGCCGGAGATGCGCACCGCGGCGACGCCGCGCTCGGCGCGCGCGGCGCGCAGGGCTGGACGAATCAATGCCCGGCGTCAACGCGGCGATGTCGAGCGACAGAGATGCGCGATGGAGGACGGTCGTGCGGATGAGCGTGATGGTACATTACAACGGTTGCGTGCGTCGCGCGGAGAGCTACGGTTTTGGTTTCGGCGCTGTGGCACCGATATCGTGACACCAGCACCAGAAACGGGACGTGCGCGTGGCGCCGTGCGTGTCGATAGACTGGCGGAGGAGCGCGATCCCGCGCGCGGGGTCGCTCGTGGAGGATGCCTCGACGGGGTCCGCGGCGAGCGTTTTCGCGAACCACTTGTGCGCGACGGCGTGCGAGCGACGCTTCGCGGCTTGGTACAGACGCATGGAACATCGCGCATCGATCTCTGGATCGTGCGCCTGGCCTTCAGATTGGATTTTCTCATCCAAAAACGTTTCAGCGAGCGTGCGGAGCTTGAACGGAAGGTGCGTGTGTCGCAAGTAGAGCGGAAACCGCGCCGTGTCGCGCTGACGACACGCCTTCCATGTAATCTTCAACGCCCGCAAATCGTGATCGATGCTATGACCAACGACGAGATGTTTCACTCCAGCATCTAATGGGTGCGTCGTCGGGGATTTGCCTAGTAAAATACCCAAAACTTTGGCTCGAACGTCCGCCAACTTTGGTGCCGAGGCAAGCGCCTCGGGCGTGGCTCCGGTGATATCGTGACGATAATCAACCACATCCACCCCGGGGTTGACCCAAGTATTAAGCACCGTCTCGCCCCATGCATTGACTATGCATATGCGCGCGCATGCGTTCTCGCTTCCATCCTCACCGACACCAACGAATTCGCAATCCAACGCCACGCACGGCGCGTCTCCGACGCGCTGCGTCTCACCTTCACGCTCGCGAAACACGCACGCGTGCGCATTCTCCTCCTCCTCGTTCTCAAATGTCTCCAAACATGTCTTACATCCCCGCGTCGCGAATGCCGCCGCACATGACTCCTTTGGAAGCTTTCCAATCAAATGCTGCCGCAACGTATCGTACGAAGGAAAGTGCCGCCCGCAACTCGCGCACACGGCGTCGTGCGAGCTATGCTGCACCAACTCCCAATGCGCCTCCAGCGCCGCATCATCGGCAAAGAATTTATGACAACACGCACACGGCTTCTTCACCGATCGACTCACCATCGATTTCCCCATGACGCCATCGCCGTACTGCTTGATTTCTGCCACTGTGGCGCCGTACGCCGACGCCATCTTATCCCAAACCGCGCGCGTCAATCACCTCTCTCACGTCGCGCGCCTTCCGCGTTTGCGTCCCCTTCCGCCGACGAAAGACGCGCGAACGCGTGACTTCGACCGCCCTCGCGCGCACGCTCCACGCACGCGCCCTCACGCGTCGGCGTGCACCCCCGACGCGAATGCGCGTGCGCCAATCGACCGATCGACAGCCAGCCACGTCTCGCGCGTCGTGCGACGCGTGCGTGCGTTCGCCGCCGCCGCCGCCGCGATGCGCCCGAGAACGCCCCTCGCGCGCGTCGCTCGCGTCCTCGCCCGTGCAGGCGCGCGTGCAAACGGCGGTGGTGTTCGAAATGCGACGGATGCCGAGGCAACGTCTGCGGCTGCGCTGGCGATCCCAACCGCACATCCTCGCGCCGGTACGCCCCGCGCAGCGGTCGACGCACGCTCGAACCGACCACACGCAGACGCGCGAGGACGCGGGTGACGCGGACGACGCAGACGCGGACGCGCGAGGACGCGAACGCGGGCGCGAACGCGCGATGGATCGACGGGCATCGGCATCCGTCGGTTGGTCATCGTCGGGGGTATCCGCGCGTGATTTCACCGCGGATGACTTTGATGTGAAGCGGTGGATTAATGAGCGCACGCGAGGGATGGTGCGTGATGATTCGGACGCACGCGCGGGCGATCTCGGGGTCGGGGCAAGCGGCTGGGACGTGGAGCGCGCGTTGGCGGATGTCGAGTTGAAGGTGCAGTTGTTGGGGGAGGATCTGTCAATGTCGCTCGAGGAGCGATCGCGCGAGGGCGTGCAGCGCGTGCCAAAGGCGCTCGAGGAGATATCTAGCGTTGAGCGCGCGGTAGATCGGTTGTATGAAGAGGTTCGTGGGATTGTTGTGCGATTGGATGACGTGGAGGCGGATTCGAGAACGAGCGTGGAGGCTTTGCGTCAGCTCGACGCCGCGAAAACACGCATGGAAAGCGCGAGGGAGACGTTGCAAGAAGCCAATGGGCTCGCGGACTTGATGGCTGGCATTGATAGCGTGTTTGCAAGCGGGAACATTCGAAGCATGTCGGAAGCGCTGTCGCGCATGAAGCGCGGGTTGGCTGTCGTCGGCGAAGTTCCAGAGTTTGCCGATGGGCAAGACAAGGTGGATGCGTTTGAGCACAAACTTGAGGGCATCGTGCGACCGGCGTTGGTGACGGCGCTAGAGTCGCAGAATAGCACGGCGGCGCGGGAGTTGCGAGATGTTTTACGCGCCACTGGTCGCGACGGGGCGCTAGAGAGCACGTACGCGGAGACGCGGGTGACGACGCGAATGCTCAAGCAATGGAAGACGCGGGAGCGCGATATCGCGGCGAGCGCGAGTGGCGATGGCGCGTCGAAGCACCAGAACAATGTGCGATTGATTGAGGAGTTCTTGAAGTATTGTTCGGATGCTATTCGCTCTGAAATTACGTGGTGTTTGGCGACGTTTCCCGAAGACGCGGCGGTGTTAATTCCAGTCTCTTGGTGTTCGCTCCACGCCACGCTTGAGTCAGTGATGACGGATAAGCTGTCGACGTTACCGTCGACACTACTCGCACCAGTGCGCCGCGCGTTCGAGACGTACGTGGATGAAGTTGGTAGCGCTCTCACGAAACTTGCCAACGATTCGCCTTCGAGAGCGAAAGCGGACGTCGTCAAAGGTGCCATTTACGATGCGTTAATGGCTACTGTCGAACCCTTCATCGCAGTCGAACAACGATATGGTGAATTTGAGCTGAGCACGTTGCGCACTGAGCTCGATGCCGTGGTGAATATTCCTGAGGCGCGATCCATTGCGACTTCCGACGATTTGGCCTCCGTCGCGCACAACGTGCTCGCTACGCTCCCGAAAGCGATTGATATCATGAGCGCCGCGGTCAATCGATGCATTGAAGTCACGTCCGGCGTGGAGACGATGAGTTGCATCCAGGCCATTGAAAGTGCTATGGAACACTACGTGGATTTAATAGCTCTTGTCTTGCGCGATTTACGCGAAGCCGCCGGTTTGATTGATTCCAACGCCGCCAGTTTAAAGCCCAACGTCACTGCCGTAGGTGAAGAGTTCATTCGCGGATCCATGAACTTGCTTGAACTGCTTGAAGCTGTGCCGCTCGCAGTGTTAGACTTTGAATCGAAGTTGCGCGGCAAAGTGCTGGAGATTCGCAAAGCGCTGCGACCGGCGCTCGACGGCGGCGCAGAATTTCGAGAAAGTTCAAAGGCGAGATCACTCATTGGATTGAGCGTCACCGCGCATGCATCTCGGTCGCGCAAGCTGTGCGTGTTCTTAGATAAGGTCGCCGACGCCGCAGCCAAACACTCATTAGATTCATCCATCGTGCCCGTTGGTGCGGAGCACATGAACGCCCTGGCGCGCTCTGTGGAAAAATTTGTCTACGACGCTTTGCTTGGCCGAGTGTCCCTTGAACTCAAGGGCATTGCGAAGTCGGAAATGTGGACCGCGAAGCCGGTGGAAAGCGCGTACAAGTTACCCACGTTTAGCGCATACCCACAAGAGCGCGTGACCAACGCTGGGGAGTATTTACTTTCGTTGCCGCAGCATTTAGATAACGCGCACGAAGAAACCGCGGATGGCGAGAGCAAACCAGTGGTGGCGTCTGAAGCTTGGATTGCTCGAATCGCCGAAGCGAGCGCAGATCTGCTACTCAAAGAAGTCCAGTCTATCCGTTCGCTCACCGAGCAAGGTGCAGCGCAACTCGCGGCGGACCTGGAATACTTTTCCAACATCGTCGCCGCGCTCGCGCTAACGCCGCCAGACGCCCTGGTCGCGTGGCGCGTCTGCGTGGGCACGCCGAGCGGCGAGTATGGAACATTCGCTCGTGGCACCGAGTCAGAAAGCATTGATGCGCGAGTTGTCAACGCAGTTGCGGCGATTCGTGGAATCCCCCTAGCCTGAATAGCGCGTGTAAAACAAAAATGAACAAACAAAAGATGTGCGCATACAGACTTGAACTGTTTTACAAGAAAATCTGAACTATGTTGATGATTTTGAGTAGGGCTAGATCACACCGAACGAGCGAAAATGCTCAATCGCTTGGTGCGTGAAAAACGTCGCCGCGACCGCAGACAACGCGAAACGCGACGGAAAATTACTTTTTCCCCGCGGTGGCCGCCGCCGCCGCGACTTCTTGCGGACCCGGAATGATCGAACCAGCCGGGATGACGGCATCTTTTATGACCACAATGATGCCGTCACGAATGATGTAACCCTTATCCTCAGCGTTGAGATCCGCGATGTTATCTTTGTTGTCAATGACGCAATCCATACCGATGCGCGCATTCTTGTCGATGATCGCCTTGCGAATCACCGTCCCCGCGCCAATGCCAATGGGCGTGCAGCCCGGAAGCAAGGAGCATTCTTGCTCCTTTTCGTAGTAATCGGCGCCCATAATGAGGGCATCTTGCAAATCGCACCCTTCGTCGATTAATGAACGCAAACCAACCATGCAGTTGTGGAGCTTGGACTTTTTCACCATGCACCCGTCGCCAATCGTCGAGCGCTCGATCGTTGAGTCGAGAATTTTGCTCGGGGGCAAGAAACGGGACTGGGTGTAAATCGGCGCCGTGCGGTCGTAGAAGCTGAACTTCGGGTTCGGGTCGTTGCACTCCAAGTTGGCGTGGAAGAACGCGTCGACGGTACCAATGTCCTCCCAGTAACCTTCAAACAAGTACGCTTGTACCTTCAACCCCTTGGCGGCCGCTTGCGGGATGACTTCACCGCCAAAGTCATTGGCTTCCGGGAAGTCATTCATCAAGAGCATTTGCATCGCCTTGGCGGTGAAGACGTAGATTCCCATGGATGCAATGTACGGCATTTCCTTAGCCTTTTGCGCATCGAGGCCTAACACAGTGGTGTCCACTTGCATCGCCTTGAGCGCCTCGCCTTGCGGCTTTTCTGAAAATTCAATGATGCGACCGCTCGAGTCAATCTTCATCAAACCAAAGGAGGACGCGCGTTCTTCATCGGTCGGCAACGCCGCAACGGTGATGTCGGCCAACGATTCGCGGTGCTTCGTGACGAAGGGCTTGTAATCCATGCGGTACAAGTGATCGCCGGAAAGAATCAAGTAATCTTCGCAACCACTTTCGGCAAACAACCACAAGTATTGACGCACGGCGTCGGCGGTACCTTGGAACCACGCCTTGTTAATCGGGCTTTGTTGCGCCGCCAACACCTCGACGAAGCCTTGACGGGTGTAGGTACCAATGTTGGAGTTGTACGCTTGGGACAAGTGACGGTTCAAAGACGCGCTGTTGAATTGCGTCAAGCAGTACACCTTGTTGATGTCCGAGTTGATGCAGTTGGACACGGGAATGTCAATCAAGCGGTAGTTTGCACCGAGTGGCACCGCGGGCTTGGCACGCGTCTTGGTCAACGGATACAAACGTGTACCCGCACCACCACCGAGAATGATGCTTAGTACATTATCCATGCGCTGGTCCTCTGCGCTCGAGGAGGACACGGCGGTGTCGTTGGACACGGCGACGGCGGAGCGCGCCGAGACGGCGCGCACCGACGCCTTGCGCATCGTTTGCGCCTTCAACTTTTGGCCACCAAACGTGGATTTGGCTGTAAAACAAACGAAAACAACGATACACATTCATTACGGTCAGTCTCCAAGCACACACGCACACATCGCGCCCGTCGTTCCGCCCCGAATCGCCCTCGCGCGAATCAAGAGAGTATCCAACCGCGCCAACGCCATCACGAAACATCGCCCCGCCTGCGCGCACCACCACCCAACTCGCGCCCGCATCCGCGCTCGAACGATACACCGCATATCACACGAATCAAATCCACCCAACTCGCACCCATCGCGACGTCGCATTCGCGCATACACCCGCATCAAACGCACGCGCTCGGCACCAAACTCTATCCACATGCGATCGATCCACATCCGCTTTCATCCCCGCGCGACGCACGCCGCGACCGCATCGCGCGCCGCCTGTCGCCACGAACGTGTGCGCGGCACACCCGCGCATTCGATTCTCGCACGTACCGGTGAAATTCGCGGACATCGAGAGCGCCATATCGGGTCGAACGTCGCCGTGGCGCGCGTGCAATGCCGTCACGCGAGACGCGACGCGCTGTGAGCCACAAATTCGCACTGTCGATGGCGCGTCACGCGGTCGCATGTTCGGACATACGGTACGTACTGTATGAAGTATATGCCCATGGACTATGTTTTTTATACTCATGCGTCTGGGCCGGTGCTGAAAACACCCGGGTGTGTGGGACATCTAAATTTATCCCCGACGCCCCATCGAACGCGTCGGTTCGTATCGCCAGTGCGGGGCGCACCGTCTCGACGCCGCGATGTCGAGCGGCGCGATGTCGAGCGGCGCGAGCGGTGCGTGCGCGCGCGGCCGCGTCGAGGTGTACGCGCGCGTTCGTCCCGCCGATGTCGCGCGCGGCGACGCGGACGACGGTGGTGGAGGCGCGGGCGCGAGGGCGGTGCGCGTGGCGCGAAGGGATGGTGGTCAACACCGCGCGGGCGAGGCGCGCGTGGTCGTGGATGCGTCGTGCGGCGGCGGTGGAGGCGGCGGTGCGAACCATGCGAACGCGCGCGCGTTCGATGTCGATGGTGCGTTCGACGTGGAGGCGACGCAGTGCGAGGTGTACGCGGCGTGCGCGGCGCCCGTGCTCGAGGCGGCGACTAAGGGCTACCGCGGTTGCGTGTTGGCGTACGGACAGACTGGGTCGGGGAAGACGTATTCGATGCTCAACGCCGGTGATGGCGAAGGTGGCGATGCAGGTGGTCCGGGTTTAGTGCCGCGTCTCGCGGTGGATTGCTTTGCGCGCGCAGCGAGTGATTCGTTTCACGCGTACGAGGTATCATGCGCCATGGCGCAAATATACAACGAGCAGGTGGATGATTTGGTGGCCAAGCGCGCTGGATTGAAGGTCGTGCCCGCGTCAGATGGATCAGGGTACGATGTTGAAGGGTTGTTGTGGACGCCGTGTCGCAGTGCGGAAGACGTGCTGGAGTGCTTCAAGCGCGGGCGGTCGAGGCTGGTGTACGCCGAAACGCACATGAACAAGCAAAGTTCGCGGTCGCATTGCGTATTTCAGATGAAAATAGACCGCATAGAACGCCCAGTGGATGTGATTTCGTCGAGTGGTAGCGTGGTGCGTGATGATGAATGTGCGGAGGTGCACGGCGATGACGGACGTCGCGTGGCGGTTGAGATGCGTTCTGGATTGCTCACCATCGTCGATTTGGCTGGTTTGGAGCGACAAAAGAAAACGCAAAGCATCGGCGCGCGATTCAAAGAGGCGACAAACATCAACACAAGCTTGCTCGCCCTCGGAAATGTCGTGAGTGCGTTAGCCGCGGGGCATCGATACATTCCGTATCGCGATTCGACGTTGACAAAGATTCTTGAGTCAAGTCTCAACGGCAAAAGCCGAACGACGCTATTGGTGTGCGTCAGCGCTGAAGTTCAGCACGCTAACGAGAGCGCTAATTCACTCGACTTTGCAACGCGTGCGATGCGAATTGAGACGTCGCCTGAAGTTCGATCGTCTCTAGTGGATATGGATCCCAGACGATTGACGCAGCAGTTGCGCGGCCAAGCCAACGACGAAGCGCTCACGAGAGTCATGAGAGAAGTCGACGCCTTACGTCGAGCGCTCGCGAACGCGAATAAAAGCTCGGAGGAAGACATCATGGCGCTTAAACATTCTCGTGACGCGCTTACGAACGAACTCTGCACGACGAGATTAAACTTGGAGGCATGTAAATCAGCGCTCGAACGCGTTCGGTCTGAAAGCGCGACGACGACTCGAGATTTACTCGTCATGCAAACAGCAAACGCAACGCTCGAACATCGCACAAAAACACTCACTATTAAATTGAGCGCAACAAGTGGCGAGATGCACAATCAACGCGCGGCGTATGAGCTCGCATTGTTACAAATGGAAAAGTCAACGCGGAAACTAGAATCTCAGCTCAACGCCGAGCGGGCGTCTACGTCAAGAGCCCTCAAGCGTGTAGAGGCGCTCACAAAATCATCCACTGAGCTGCGTTCGGCGAATGTGAACTTAGAACGCGCGTCATCGCTGATGAACATCGAGCTGGAGCGAGCGCGGTCGATGGTTGGCACGCATCGCGTCGACAACGCGCGTTTAATGCGCAGACACGTCGCGCTTGAAGCGAAACAAAACAACAGCGTCCGCGAGTGTACCGAATTGCGTCAGCAAGGGCTCATTTATTTCGTCAAATATACATACAGCACGTACCGACACGACGTGTTCGCGGATATGATCGCAGCGCACGATTGGAGCATGAAGCTTAAATGCCGAGAAGCCGAAACGCGGCGCGAGAGAGATTCCATAGCGCGCCGCGCTGCCGCGCGACGATCTGTCGAGAAATCCGCCCTGTTGCTCGCGCTTGAAAAAGATAAATTAGACGCTTCAAAGCAACTTCGGCGAGCCGAGCGCCGTGGAAGCGAAATCGATGAGCGTTACGTACAGGACGTCGCGCTCCTTCGAGCGGAAATGGACGCGCAACGACATCGACTCGACGTCGTTACACGTCTTCACAACACAACCGCCGATCGTCAGCTAGAACGTGGCGTCATTATTACAAAAGTGGCGCGTAACGGCAAACGTTACGACCGTATACTCCGTGTCAATTCGTTCACCGGCGCGCTCGAATCCGCGCAAGTCCCCCGTCGCTTCAAGCTGCTTGCGCCTCGTCGGGACGTCCCACTCGCATCACCAACGTCAGCCATCACGCCTAGCGCGGACGATGATACCACCGTAGACATTGTACTGTCGTCTCGCAACCTCCAGCTCGACTGCGCGCACGGCGCGGACGCGGTGTGGGCGTTGTCCCTCGCAAAGCGCTTTGGCCGACCGACCGGCGGCTTCCACCTGGACACCTCTCCTGCGGTGCGTCGCCACACGACGACGCAAATATGAGTTCCGGTACGCGCAATCGAGGGCAAAAACACCAAAATCGCGTTCCGTTCGTCGCCAAGCGCGACATCAAGCGCACCGACACCGACCGCGAGCGCGAACTCGCGATAAAGCACGTGGCATTGCAAAACATTTGCCGACGATGCGCGCAAAAAGTGCAGTGGCGGTTTCAGATGGGCAAGTATAAAAAGAAGAAGGCGGGCACAGCGGGCCGATGCAATCAGTGTACCTTACAGCGCGTGCGCTTAGCCTACCGCAGTGTGTGTGACGTGTGCGCGAAGGAGAAGAATTTATGCCCAGGGTGCAACCGAAACCCGGAGGACGCCGAGTTGCTTGAGCAGGCACGGGAAAGAGAGGGCGGTGTGGATGACGGTGAGGATCGCGAGAGCGAGAACGACGACGAGGATGAGAGCGAGTAGGATGCATACAGGCACGTAGAATTTTTAGTGTACATTTCATTTGTGACAACAACGCGTCGACTGAATCGACAAAATTTATTTGTTCGCACTCTCGACGCTCAAGGTGCAGCGCCGCCGAAATCCGCGGCGAATGGTTTGCGATCCATCAAACCACCTCCCCATGAATCTGGTGACCAATTTGCGAGATCGTCAGGAGGCACGAGCGTGCCTGCGCCTCCGCCAATCAAACATCGAAGCGCTTCGCTGCACGTGACGGCGTTGTGGAAGCGCGCGGCAAACCAGTCTGAAAAGTGCGCTTGGATCGTATGCTTCGTCTCGTCGCACGGAGCCGCGGCGTCCAACAAACGCTCCGTGGCTGCTTCCCATGTCAAACGGTGAATTTCTGCCTCGGTCATTGGTTTCGGTACGGAAGCCATGACTTCTCTGATAACCTTTGCGAACTCATCCATATTTGAGTACGTGCGGCAATTCGGAAACGTTGCAAAGAACGCATTACTCGGGTGCTCAGCACACACTACAAACTTACCCATCGCCAACGCTTCTGCTGAAGTTGTCGCTACGACATCCGACAGCGAAGGGTTGATGAAAATCTTGTAGTCGAGAATTTTTGCGTCGGCGTGGTCCAAACGACCGAGCAAATTCAGTGGCAAATTCTTTCTCGCAAACTCCGTCTGAACCTCCTTGAAATCGTCGCCGTCACCGTATACGTCCATTTCTAATCGTTCGCCTTTCTTCGCGTACTGATTGTTGAAATCTCCGACGACGTGCATTAATTCAGAGTATCCCTTCGCCCACACGCATTTGCCGATGAAGTACGCCCCGCGTGTAAACGCCCCACTTCCACTACGTTTAATCTCCTTCGATTTTGCCTTACCAGCGTCAATAAAACCATTCGATACTCCGTGTACGTTTGACGTGATCGACCGCGCGAAATCCTGCACGGCATCGCTCAACTTGATCACCTTGTGTGTATGGCAGCGCGTCGTCAAATGATTAATCCAACGCAATATCGACTCCTTGCGCTCACCATCCTCTTCTCGCCTCGCGTATTCCAAATAATTCGTATGTATGATCCCAACCACGTGCTTGAATCTCGACGTCCAGCGCGCGCCGGGATGATACCAACACAAATGCTCCGGTTCCTCTAAAATTGCCACGTCTCTGTCCTGCTTTGGCACGCGCGTCGTGATATCCCCAACCGGCACGATCGATCCTTTATCCGTGGCATACCTCCCAGGGTACCACGTAATCTTTATTCTTGGCTCAAATCCCACGCGCGCGCGCGCCCAATCCATGACGTACTTGGTTTGCGCCTCGGGCGTCGCGAACGTCGCGCGTTTCGGAAACACGATCGCCTGGTCGTGCAACGCCAACCACGGCACCAGCAGCGTCACCTCCCGCGTCTCGTCGCCGTGTGCGAGATATATCGCGCGCAACAAAGGGTTCACGCTCGTGCCCGTCATCCACGGCAGTGCCGCGGTGGTGACGATGGTGAATTTTCGTCCAGGCGCGCGCACATCCGTTCGAGCGCGTTTCGGTAGCCGCAGCCCGCGCCGGCGTTTACGCGGTCGTTCGTCGCTCGCGTCCGCGCGCACGGCGTTTTTGGAGAATATGCGCTTGAGAACCATGCGTTCGGGGCGTGCGCGGCGTGCGCGCGGATAGCGACGTGCGCACAGTGAGGCTGAGGTTTGGGAGCTCTGGAGCTCGCGTCGCTCGGGACGTCGACGGCCGACGTCGAGCGCGTGATGACTATGATGCGTGTATGGCGTTACACTGGCTAAGAATCGTGTGATGAACATGTTCTACATATAATGCGCGCGAATGCGTCATGGAGGGAGGTTTTGCCAGGCATGGGTGATCCATTTCGTGACTTCGCTCGCGAGCGCTTGCTCGCGTGTGGTTTTTTGTCGCGCGCGGTCCGGATGGTACTTTAACATGGCTTTCCGATAGGAGCTTTGCAGCAGGCGTTTTGTGGATTTGCCATATTGTCCACCTTGTACGGCGATGCCACAGCGGTGTAAGAAGAGACGTAAGTCCGCGTGCATGGCCCACACGGCGACTTGATGGACCGCTTCGCGCTTGGCGGATTCCTCCTCATCTGCGGCGCGGCGCGCGGCGCGGTGTTCGTCGCGTTTTTTCTTGCGAGTTGCTTCCTCTTCGTCGTGTTTCTTCTTTTTGGCTTTGAACGCATCAGCTTCATTTTCGCGCTTGGCTCGGAGCGCGGCGACGAAGTCGTCGCGCTCAACCATGGCGGTAACGTCGACGCCGACGGCTGTGGCGCACCGTCGCAAATCCCGCAACGACATATCACTCGGATCTTTATCTAGAAGCGTCGCCCACGCCTCGCACTCGGCATCCCAGCCATGCGTACCCTTTGCGGACGACGCGTTTGCACCGCGCTCCGTCTCGGGCTCACTGACGCCATCGTCATGAAACGTTTCTTTGCGTTTCTTTGTCGGCGGCGCTCGAGCGCCTCGCGTCGCCTCAAACGTCTGCATCTCGGCGTGAAAGTACGCCAACGCCTGCTGATATGCGCTTCGACAAGCCGAAGCATGAAACTGACTCTGTTGATACTTCCCCGCGACGACGTCTAAATGATCTCTATGCCACGCTCGAAGCGAATGGTCGGGCATTCGCATTGTGCGCTGAAAATCGTGTTGACTCTGCTGCAACGCCTGCCGCATGGCAACCTCGGTGTCCAACGCCTCGACTAATTCGCGGTGCTTTTGTTTCAACGCCAACCTTGCGCTTCTCAGCTGCGGTGAGTCGTCAGATAATCCCTCAGGCGGGGGCGGGGGCACGCGTGCGCGTTCGGCTTGACGGCGAAGCTCTTCGTGCGCGTTGCCTCCCCACATGGATGGAGGCGTGCGGTTCGCGCGCGGCGGCTGTTGAAATTCCGTGTATTGCTGCGCGTGCTGGCGCCACGCGTGCGCGTTGGCGGTAGACGTCGAAGGTTCATCACGCGCACTCGCGCGCGCATTCCTGCGCGCACTCGCGCCGGCACTTTGTCTTTTCGTCGTCTTTGGCTCGTCGTCAGAATTTGACTCGAGCTCGAGCTCGATGACGTGTTCATCCGAATTCGACGCGCCAGCGCTTTTGTCGCCATCTTTTGCGCGCGCGCGCGCCGTAGACGGCCCCGTGGACGCACCGTGTACAAAGGTGTTCATGTCATCTCGCTCCTGTCCGCGTGGTGCGTCACGTCCCGCGTCCTTTGATTCAGCCTTGCCTCTGTCATCGTCGTCGTCGTCGCTGGCGATATCAATCACTTCCGTCTCCACCGCTCCACGCGCACCACCACCGCCTCCGCGCGTGTGAGTACGTCCATTCTCACTCTCACTCACGTCCAACACGTACCCATACCTCGTCCCGCGCGCCTTGGACCACGCAAAGTACAGTACCTCGCCGCGCTTCAAGTACCCTTTCGACCGCGCCTTCAACATTCGACACGCCCCAAACTTATCCTGCACGAACACCTCCCAAGCCTGCGTCTCGAGCTCAACCGCGACGTCCGGAGCCGTCACCAACCGCACGTTCACCACGTGATGCGGCAGCGCGGCGTCGGAGAACCCGAGCACCTCCACGGCGTTGTGAATCGGTGCGCTGTGTGACGAGCTCAGGGCGATGGCGCGCGCGCCGCGCGGCGCCTGCACCGGCCGCAGCCGCGCATGCGCGATTTCCTCGCCGTTCATCGTCGCACGCGTGCGTGATCTCGCGTCAGCGCATGATACGCGAGCGTGATGCGCGAGCGCGACGCGCGCAAATGAATGGCGTCACTTTACGGCGCGCGACAATCATGCTTTCGATGACGACGACAACAACGTGTTCTCGCCGCACGGCGCCGACGATGACGTCCGGAGCGCGCCGAGCGATGGTGAAGACGCCCGCGCTCCGGGCGATCGCGCGTCACGCGCGCGCGGGCGTCGCATCCGTGCCGTCAACGTCATCGGCATCGAGAGCCGCCACGACGGCACGTGCGGCGACGACGCGCGTGGTGCAGGCTGCGGGCGCGACTGACTCGAGGATACCGGTGACAATCTTGACGGGTTTCTTAGGCAGTGGCAAGACCACGCTGTTGAACCACGTGTTGAGAGGGGATCACGGGAAGAGAATCGTGGTGATTGAGAATGAATTCGGTGAGGTTGACATCGACGGCGAGCTCGTGGCGTTTAAAGAGTCTGGTGAGGAGGATATTATGCTTTTAAACAATGGATGTCTGTGCTGCACGGTGAGAAGTGATTTAGTGGAGATGTTGTCGCGATTGGTGCGGGAAAAGAAAGGGTCGTTTGATCATATATTGATTGAGACGACGGGACTCGCGAACCCGGCGCCGATTATTCAGACGTTTTATTTAGAACCGGCGTTGTTGGATTCGTTGAGATTGGATGGCGTCGTGACGCTCGTGGACGCCAAGCACGCAGAGTTACATTTGAATGAAGTCAAGCCCGCGGGTGTGGTGAATGAATCGTTGGAGCAAGTGGCGTTTGCGGATCGTATCGTTCTCAATAAAATTGATTTGGTGAGCGACGCCGAGGCCAACGCGTTGGAGTACAGATTGAAGACGATTAACGACTTGGCGCGCATTCGTCGCGCGTCCAAAGCGAATGTTGATTTGGATTTCGTGCTTGGCGTTGGTGGGTTTGATTTAGAGCGCGTGCAGGATCAAGTGCTGCCGGATGAGAAGAAGAAGGTGGAGGACCACGCGCATTCGCACGACCACGGACATTCCCACGCCGATGGACAAGAATCGTGTGAAAAGTGCGACGAGCATGGTCATTCGCACGGTGACGCTTCTGCACACGGGCACTCGCACGAAGAGCACTCGCATTCGCACTCGCACGGTGACGGTGAGGCTGATTGCGAAGTGTGCGGAGAGCACGGACACTCGCATTCGCATCACGTGCACGACGACGCCGTCGGTAGCGTTTCACTCGCCCTCGATGGCGATCTCGATCTCGATCTCGTCAACGACTGGCTCGGCTTATTATTGAACGATCGTTGGGAAGATTTATATCGCATGAAGGGCGTTCTCGCTATTCAAGGATGCGATGAACGGTACGTGTTCCAAGGCGTACACGCGCTCTTTGAAGGCATGCCAGACCGCGCGTGGAAAGCGGACGAGAAGCGTTCGAGCAAACTCGTCTTCATCGGTAAAGATCTCGATCGCGATGAACTCATGCGCGACTTTGAAGCGTGCTTGAGTCGATAATGACGATGAATGAGCGCGTCTTCGCGCAAACGCTCGGTTTTCAATACTCGACACACTTTAATATTCACAGCACCTCATTACGCACACGCACACGTCTACGCAATCGACAGCGCGCGCGCACACCATGCGTGTAAAACGATTCGTGCTCACCGTCGCCATCGCATTGGCGTGCGTCGCGCCCGCGCCCGCGCGCGCGTGGCCTTGGAGCTCCAAGCTGGAGCAACACCAAACGCCTCCGGAACCCCGAAAGATTGATCTCCCAACGCCTTCCGACGTCGCCGTGGACGTGGACGCCGGCGTTGAAACGTCCAACGCCACGGAATTATCGCAGCTCATCCCGGCGTTCCGCGCGAGATCGCTCTCGTGCGTGACGTGCCACCGAATGCTCGCATTCTTTGATGAGTACTTGCTTTCGGCGTTGTTGGATATCAACGCCGCAGAGTCGCGTAAAACGACCACGAGTGCGTTCCGTACGAATTACGGCGCGCTAGAGACGACAATTGAAGAGGCTGTGTCATCTGTGTGCGGGGCGCAGTCGATTGCGACGAATCACACGATGCGAAAGTCGTGTGCGAAGATGATTGAGCGCGCCGAAGACGACGTCGTGGCATTGTATTTCGAGCACGGCGCCGCCATGCGACGCGGAGACGATGAGCGCGAGCTCGGTGAGCCGTTGTGTGGCATGCGCGGGGTGCTTAAGGCGGGTTGTGAGGATAGCATGGCGAGGTTGACTGTTTCTGAGCTCATGACGCTAGAGGAAGAAGCGCAGTTTGTGAGTAAGGATGACACGCATCCGATGCTTCGCGCGCCAGAGACGGAGACAAAGTACAAGAGCGAACCCGAGAGTGCGGAGACAAAGTCTGGCGAGGTGCAGAAAATTGTAGCGTCGGACTTTTACAAGCGTGTGATTATCGACCGTGGACGTGACGCGTTGGTGTACTTTGCGTACCCAAGCTTGGCGCCAGAATTCCATCACGCGTACGCGCAAACGCATGCGCTCGTAGCTGAATTTATGGAGGATTCCAACTTACTCGTGGGAATGTTGAACGTTGAGTTGAACGATGTGCCGCCACCGTATAATAACTGGGCGCAAACACCGAACGTGATGCTGTACCTGGCGAATAGGAAGGAGAATCCGAGATTTATTCCATTGCGTACGGCTCCTGGCGAGACGATGACGGGCGAGTCGGCGCCGACACTCGCTGATGTGCTCACGATGATTAGCAAGCGCACGGAAGATAAGAAGACGAAGAAAGCTGCGGATTGGGGTATGATTGATGCTACCGCTGAACAATTGTATGCGAATCGCGCGAAAGAATCGAAGGATGAGCTTTAGATGGCACGTCCCGTTGTAAAAACAAATGCAAGCATTGCACGCAGCTGTAAAACTAATTGCACCAATACGCGGGTGGCTCATACCCGCGCTCGAGAAGGAAAGGAAGTACAAATTCACAAAATGTGTTCCAGCTCACCGCGGTCGATACGCCCGCGCCTCGCGATGCGCCCGTGGCATCGACGTAGAAGGTTGCATCCGTCTCAACCAACAATCTCCGCGCGTGAACCATGCGAGTCAACGTTGCGCAGCAACACGACGCGAGGAGGACTGCAATCGCCAGCCTGTGTGGCGAAATATGTATCATTTATTTAACACGTGACGAATGAAACGAGGTGCAGAATGAAGTCGGTCGGTTTATGCCAGGATGTTTGTTTCTCGCACTCGCCGTCGAGTTCACATGTTTGTATTCGCGAGATGCTGGTTTGAAATAACAATTGTTGCGCTAAGATTTTCTCTACACGAGCGCGGACGCGCGGCATGTTGCGTGCGCACTCAAAGCAGCTTGCGCTTGCTCGATTTCAGCGCGCGCTCTGGCATTTTTCGCCCACGCTCCGACGGTGGTTGACGCCTTTGTGCCCGCAGCCGCGTCCTCCAACGCCTTGGCCGCGCTCACCAATTCGCCGTTGGCCAAGTCCGTTTCCGCGCGCGCGATGGCACCTTCGATCCCTTGCGCGCCCTCTTCCGATGTATCCTTCATTCGAAGCAATGATGCGGTGTACGCCAATCCATGTGCAAAAATACCCGCACCATCTTGCGGAACCAGCGCCAGTTGTCGCGCGATGGTGCGTACGTGCTCGAGTTGTTCGGCGAGCTGCAACCGCGTAGGCACACCATCTTTGGCGTATGGCTTGTCAATCGAATTCACGATAGTGGCGACAAATGCATCATCCTTGGCGCAAGTCTTCAACAAAGCTATTGTGTCGACGAAACTCTCACCATCGTCTAATCGTGTGCTCAAATCCATCACAGCGAGCTCAAATCGTTGCGTCGCGTGCGAGCGCTCCAACGCCTCCCGACGCGTTTTAAGCACAGTCTTAAGTGCACCCATGCGAAGTCGCTCGTCATCGAGCGCTTTAATGCGCTCAATTCGCTCAGCGACGAGAAAGTCTGCGTGTTTAGCCTTGAGCTCGGACTCTTGCGTCTTTAGTGACTGTGCCTTTTCTGCCGCCGCGTTTGCCTTGGCGAGCTCAAGCTCGCTCGAAAACCGCGCGCGGTCTGCTTCCAATCTACTCGTCGCCTCGTTCGCGCGAGATTCAAGCACTCCAATCGCCGCGATGAGCTCATCCGTCGCCGAGCGTTCGACGTCAACGACGCGCTCAAAGTTTTGCACCATGGATGCCGCCAAATCTTGAAACACTTTGACGTCGGCGTCGGCTTGGAGCTTCATACCGCGGTACGCCGATGCGGCTTCATCCTCGCTCACTGTCGACCCGAGCGTATCCATAGCCGCAGCGAACAAGCTTGCAGCGGTCAAATCTTTCGCCGAGTTTACAATGCTCGCGTTGTCACGCTTTGGTGCGTCGGGTACGACAACTTTCGCGTGCTCTGGCTCCGGGACGTTGGCGAGGAAATCAGCCGCGGCGCTAAATGCATCCGCGAGTTCAGCCTTCACATCTTCCTCTTTCGCTTTCGCTTCAGTAACGCGTGTGCCTTCGATTTTGTTATCCGGCGTCTCGGTCTTCGGCGCTGATGCTTCTTCTGCCGCCTTGGCAGGCTTTGGCACGTTGACGACATCTGCGGCTTTCGCGACAGGCGTCGGCGTCGGCGGCGGCGGCGGTGTCTTCTTCACTGGCTTCTTCTTCCCCGACGGCTTTGACGTTGGATACTCGTCATCATCGTCATCGCTCATCGTATATGCCATAAAAGCCACGAGTGCCGCGCCTGCGGCGGCTAACATTCGCGACCGATTCGGCGCCGCAGCTGTCGTCGATTCCGCCAGAGGCGCCGCTCCGCTAGGGACACCCGGCTTTTTTGAAAGCGACATCGGCACTCGCGGCGCCGGCGCGCTCACCTTCGACGCCGCTTTCACCGCGGCATCTCCAGACACAATCGAACCATGCAATGGGAACTTTGGCGCGCTCACGTGCGCCAAGACTCTGTTTCCGCTCGACGTCGGCGGCGGAGGCGCCGACGGTTTCGGTTTCGCCGTCATCTTTCGCGCCATGTCCCCAATCGACGCATGCAGCGGAAACTTTTGTGCACTCACGTGTGGCAACACTCTATTCACACCTTGTGGCGCGTCTGGCGCGGCGACTTTCGCCGTCTTCGCCCCCTTAGTCGTCGTTTTTGTCGTCGTTTTGGCTGACGCCGCCTTACTCGCGCGCGCCTTTGCCACCTTCGCCCCCGTCGTCGCCGCCGCCTTACTCTTCGCCTTTACCGTCAACGACCCCGCAGACGTCTTCGCCGCCGATGTCTTCGCCGCCGACGACGTCGTCGCCTTGCCCGTCGTCGCCTTGCTCGCCTTCGTCGCGAACGTCTCGATCGACCCCGCCACCATCCGCGCCACCATCATCGCCCCGCGCCGCGCGCGCCCGCGCGCACCCGCCCCGACCATCATCGCGCCGCGCACCGGTGACACGCGTTCCACCGCCCGCTCGCTCTCACACGCCCGCGCACGCCCGCGCGCGCGTCACCGCGTCGTCGATTGCCGCGACGCGACGAGTCGTTGGTTGCGATGTTTGATTTGAAAGCAACATGCGCGCATTTTCATCGATATTGTGTCGCTTTTAATTTCAATCGAAAGACATTCACTATCGATCGAGTGCGCGCACACATATCGATCGACATGAACGCGCCCTCGCGCCGCCGACACGTCGACGTCACTCCGCGCCGCCCCCGCGCGCGCGCCACCCGTCGCCGCCCTCCCGCGCGCGCACGCACCGCTCGCAGACATGTTTCCCCGCGTCGCCGTCGCGCCCGCGCGCGCGTTCGCCCCGGCGTCGCCGCGCGAGGCGCCCAATCGCGCATCGATGCGCCGCGCCGTCACGTGCATGGCGCACCCGCGTCGCGTGCAAAAAGTACAGCAACAGATGCGTCGGGAGATTTCGCAGATGATGCAGCAGGATAAAAACCTGCGCGGGATGATTTCCCCCGAGGAGCGCATGGGGGTGGATAATATTCTGAGCGTCATGGCGACCGTGGCGGAGGTTGAGGTGTCGAATGACTTGCAAGTGGTGAAGGTTTACGTGAGCATATTGGGTGACGACAGAGGGAAGAAGAATGCGATAAAAGGGTTGAAACGCATGGAGACGTACGTGAGATCGAAGATTGGACGACGCATGTCTTTGCGGTTGACTCCGGAGATACGGTTTATATATGATGATTCGTTTGAGAGGGGACAACGCGTGGGGGCGTTGCTCGATGAAATTCGCGCGGAGAATCGAAGCAAAACGGCGAAAAAGTATGGGAAGGATGTGCTGCAGTCGATTGAGGATGTGATCGCCGAGCGTGGAGACGTTGAGGACGATGGTGATGAGGATTGGGATGGCGACGTCGAGGGGGTTTGGGATGAAATGATTGCTGATCTCGGAGATGAAGACGACGACGATGACGACTTTGACGACGACGAGGAACTCGACGGCGACGACGACGACGCAGGAATCAAGATTATTAACGTGTAAGAGCCACTAGAGCGCTATTGATAGTTTAAGTGTAACGAACGAAAAGTACGTGTAGACTAAAAACAACAAAGACGGCTAAAACATTGTGTGTTTGGCTATGTAGACTCACCCGAGGACGCCTAGAGTGCTCTGGCACTTTGACGCGAGAATTTTCACAGCCTCCTTGAAAATTGTCCCAGGTTTCATTTGCCCGACGCTTTCGATGGTAAAAATAAAGTGATCCTTTCGCTTACGCACGACAATCTTTTCCTCCCATCCGGGCTCGCCTGTGAGCTCTCGCACGCGTTCGATGCAAAAGTCGCACCCGCGTTCGTTCACCACGCGCACCGTCTTCTTATCGCCTTTCCCATCGCACGCGTAGCACGTATGCGTATCACTAAAGTTGGCACACTTTTCCATGAAAAGATCAGCGTCAGCGCCCGTAATTGGCTCGAGAATCTTTACATCAGGAACCATTTTATACCAACACGTGCCGACGGGAGACCACTTGGCGTGCTCCTTTCCTTGTCCTTTCACGCAGTGACATTCGAGCTCCACCTCTTGTCCAGGCGCAAGTTTCACTAACAAAATATCGTCGTGCACGCAACCAATTTCACCTTCATCAAAAATTTCGCGCTGTGAACGCTTAAACGCCGAATGCTTCGCTGCGTCTTCCTCTGGTAACGCGCTTCCATCCGGGCACCACGTCAACGCGCTCGAATACACCGACCGGTTGACGACATCACCAAAACTCCCATCGTCATTCCGTTGCTTATAACACTTCACGTGCATGTTCATAATGATTGTATTCGTCTCGTTCGAGCTGTCGTTGTCGCCAACGTACTCAAACCGCGAAGGATCCGCCTTAATAGGCACTAAACCGAGTCGGTGCGCGAAAATTTCATCCGCCACGACGCTCGTATTATTCACCACAAAAACCTTCTCAATCGCCATCGTAGGCACTTCCGCCAATATAATCCGCCGAAACGCATTTGCAAACGCCGGTGAGCACCCTTCGAGTTCGAACACGCACGTCTCGTCGTCGCTCGAAATCATATTCAACGCAAACGTGTCCCGGAAACCCTCCACGCTAAACGCGCAGTCCTTCCCTAAAGACGCATACGCACCACCATACGCAATCTCCTTTGCGTTTGCGTTCGTATTCGCGCCCGCCGTGACAAACTTACGTTGTTCTTCCAATCGCGCCAGCATGGCTTCCATTTGCGCCGTCACGCCGCGCACGTCGGCGGGATCCGCTTTGGCGGCTCGAGGCATGATGAATTCCAAATTCCACGAGCTCACACGCCGCGCACGTCACGCGCGCCGTCGATCGCGCGCGCTCGACGACGCGAGCGCACGCAAAGGGTATCGCTCGCGACGTTCGCGGCGTCGAATGTGTTCGCTCGTCGCGACGCGCGCGCGAAAGTGAGGTTCAATCGCGCCGCCGCCGCGTCCTCTTGTGGTGGTTAACACATGATACCGCACAACGGCGTACAGTATGGTGGTACCGTTTGTGTATTGTGGGTCGTTTAATGGTAGTATTTTCGTGTTCGTGTTGTCGTGTTTGAATCCCGCCGCTGACAGCTCGCGCGAGCTCCGCGCTAGTTTGCGGCGCGCCGACGCGACATTCGCGCGCGACGCGCGGCACGGGACGCATCCCTACGTGGTTTACCCCGCGCGCGCGCCGCGGTGGCGGAGGCGCGGCGCGTGTGGCGCGCATTTCGCGCGTGAGCTCTGGTAAGGATGGATTTCTGGGAGGATGACGACGACGACGGGTTGGCGGATTTCGACGTCGACGCCGTGGTCGATCACGCGCGCGCGCGAAAAGATGGCGGGTGTAGTATGCCACCACCGCCTGCGCCGCGCGAGGTGGTGGTGATCGACGACGGAGGGGAGGAGGAGGAGTCGTTGGCGCGTCGGCGGGCGCGGTTGTTGGCGTCGACGTCGACGTCGGGAGCGATGACGATTACGGCGCCGAGCGGTAAATTTGCGAGTGCGAACGCGAAACAGATATCGATTAGTAGTATGTTTGCCGTCGCTGCGGGTACGCGCGCGGCGCCGGCGACGGTGGCGGAGGAAGTAAGAGAGACGTTGGCGCGGGCGACGGCGACGACGCCGGCGAGCGCCGCGACGGCGAGCGGAGACGGTTGGATGAAGACGAAGCGTAAAGGACAATCAGATGACGCGCCACGGAAGCACCAAACGACGTTACCGAAGGAATTGATGATACGCTCGGCGAATGACAAACGCGATTTGGTGGCAATGGCGACGAATTTAGCGCCAGAGGCTTTGGGCGAACAGGACGCTCTCGGACGCACGGCGTGCGCGGGCGCCGGCGGGCGTGATGGTCTACCCATGGATCCTCAGGCGGTGCAGACGTACGTGTATCCGGCGCAAATTTCTCGGCGGCAATATCAGTACGATATTGCACGGAACGCGTTGTTGACGAATTCTTTGGTGTGCTTACCGACGGGGCTCGGGAAGACGCTCATCGCCGCGGTGGTCATGTACAACTACTATCGGTGGTTCCCGACGGGAAAGATTATATTCATGGCGCCCACGCGCCCGTTAGTTGATCAGCAAATGTCGGCATGTCACACCATTGTCGGTATTCCCGCATCAGACACCGTCGTGCTCATGGGAAGTACGAAGAAGGATGAAAGCGGGTCGCGACGCGAATTCTGGCGCGACAAGCGCTTGTTCTTTTGCACGCCGCACACGGTTGCGAATGATCTGAACAGTGGTGATTTAGACGCCAACCAAGTTGTTTGTGTAGTCGTTGATGAGGCTCATCACGCGCGTGGTGAGTATGCGAGTGCACAAGTCATTCGCGTGCTGAACGAGCGCAACATCAACTTCCGCCTCCTCGCGCTCACGGCGACGCCGGGCCAAGGTATCGAAGAAGTACAGTCCGTGGTGGAGACCTTGCGCATCGGTCGCATTGACTTTAGAAGCGATCAAGACCCGGATGTATCACGATACACGCACAAGCGCGAAATGCAAGTCGAATGCGTCAAGCCGGGTCAAGCAATCTCGCATGTTCAAGACATGCTGTGCGACTTGCTTCGACCGGTGTGCCGTTCGTTGCTCGGCATGGGTGCCATCAAAGACGGATGGCTTATGAAAACTTTTGTGGATAACAAAGCGACAAATGGTGCGGTGCGCACGGAGCCACCGGCGTCGTTTCCGTTTCAGCAGGCGCAAAACAATATTCAACGCGGTGAAGTTCACGTGAGGAGCAAGGGTGCGGCGTTTAGCTTGCTTCAACAAGCCATGGAACTCACAAAGACGTACGAATTACTGCTCAAGTACAGCCCTGGTGCGGCGTACGACTACATGGAGAAGCGCGCAAAAGTCAATAGTAACTCGCTGCTGCACTCGAGAAATCAAGTTGCGATTGAAATCGGCGACATGTTGCGCTCGATGTCCACCAACGGCGCGCACCATTCGCCAAAGCTCGACAGGTTGACGACGATTATCAAGAACCATTTCAAGCACGCCACGGCGGATACGCGTGTGATTATTTTTACGTCATACCGTCAGAGCGTCCAGGATATCGTTCGCGCGTTGCGTGAAGTTCCCGCGGGTGCGGATACCGCGTGTAAAATCAAAGTGGCCGAGTTCATTGGTCAAAGCGACGCCGCGGCTGGGAAAAAGCGCCGCGCCGGAGGCGGCGACGGTCGAACGACAAAGGGTCAGTCGCAAAAAGAGCAAAAGCGAACGTTGAACGACTTCAGAGCCGGTTCGTTGAACACGCTCGTCGCGACGTCTATTGGTGAAGAAGGATTGGATATTCCGAGTGTTGATTTGATTTTCTTTTTCGACGTCGTGGACATCATTCGCGCCATTCAACGCATGGGTCGAACCGGTCGCGCGCGCGATGGCAAGGTTGTTATTCTTGCCACCGAAGGTAAAGAATTCACCAAGTTTACCAGCGAGCAAAAAAAGTATGAAAATTTGATGCGATGCTTGCGCACGCCGGCGAATCACTTCAAGTTGGAGAAGAACTGCCCGCGTATCATTCCGGCGGGCGTCACGCCAGTGTGTGAGCTGCGCATGATTGAAGCATCACCCGCGCTTAAAACAACCAAGTCAAAAATCACAGGTAAGGCTAAGACGAAAAAGCCACCTGGTGCGAAAGCCATCCTCAATGCGGCGATGAAAATTAAGGACACGCCGCTTGATAACGCGACGCAGGCGATATTATTCGCGTACGATTATCCGCAAGGGAGCGCGTTGGCAGAGTTGGACGTCGCTGCCGCCGCGCCGTTTTTGTCTCGACCAGACCCAGTGTATGCGTTTGAGCACGGCGCGTGGTCGGAAATGCTCGTGAATGTCATGGCAGATTTACATGGCATTCCTCGCGTAGATCCCGCGGGCGAGGCCATACCCGATGGACCGTGCGCAAAGGCGCGCGCAAAAATGCCCGCGCAAATCGTTCCGATGCTCGACGACGAGGACTTTGTCGTTCCAGACTCACAAGAGCCACCCGAGAATGAAGAGCACGTCAAACTCGATTTCAACGAGCAAGACATCGACATCCCGCAAATGGACGATTATCAGTGGGCGAACGATTCCCAGGACCGTCCCGCGTACGAGGCTGAAATCAAAACCAGTCAGGAAGTCATGGAGGAGTTTACGCAAATGAGCGACCCGAAGCCGAGGAGAATCTCCATGCACTCCGTGTCGCCATCGGTGAAAGCGGCATCGCAGGCACGCCTCGAGGCAATTTCGGCGGTAACGCCGACGTTCTCGCCGAAATTCGTTGAGGCATCCGTAGAGGCGGAGTTGGAAGAAGCGCCGCCGACGACGACGATGCCGACGCACTCGCCGGACGTCATCGAAGCCTCCGTGGCGCGACAGGCGTCTCAGCCGAGTGATCTTGATGACGATAGCGATAGCGAAGATCAATACTTGTTCCTGAGCAAGCGTAAGCGCACCGCTGCGCGCGCATTGAAGAAGATTACAAATGCGCCGAGAGTGAGCAATCGGTCCCCAGTGATTGAGGCCTCGCAGAAAAGGTCACAAGAGCGCGCATCAATGCCGCCGCCGCCGCCTCGACAGACGCCTCAAAGCGGGGACAAGTCTACATCGACGCCATCAACGGGGGGCAGCGACGATTTATGCATCAAGCGTAATAAACATCGCGTCAACGCGCGAGTGTTGATGTCGCAGTTCTCGCCCGCCGAACGGCCCACTGAGAGACAGAGCCCGGCGGAGCCCGACGTCGATCTCGTCGATATAATTGACGATAAAGAAGCGCAACGACCGCGTCGGTGTGTTCGCGCTCCTCCGGCATTTAAACCGCGACGAAACTGCTTTATCGACGACGAAGCCGAGGCGAGCGATGAAGAAGGCGGCGACGACGACGAGCGCATGACGTCTGGCGACGAGCGCTTCATCGCGGATTCACAAGAAGAAGAGGACGATGACGACGACGACGACGGTATGCGAGCGCATCCCGGTATGGGATTTCAACCGCACACGCAATTCACCCCTGGAAGTTCTGGTGGCGCGCGCGCGCATCTAGCGACAACCTTTGCCGCGCTCGGTCCACGCGAGCGACGCGTCGTACAAGACACACCGAGCCCTTCGCAGCGCCCCAGCGGATCGGCGAGCAAGTACGACTCGAGTTTTATCGATGATGGATCAACCATGGATGACGATGCCGATGACCAAGATGCATCCGTGCAGAAGCCCAGACGAACGGACGATGCCAACACCGCCACGCCTCAAAAGGCGGATGGCGACGACTGGGACGACTGGGACGACGACGACTGGGGCGGCGATAGCCAAATGCCCGCAGCCGATGACGACGACGACAATGACGACGACGACGGCTGGGGTGGTGACAGTCAACGCCCAGGCGAAGACTCCGACGGCTGGTAAACACCAATAAACAACAAATAGCAATTACACGCGAGTAGCGCGCTTATTTCAGCACGAATTGAATACATCATACAAAGTTAGAACGAATGCGCGCCACGCAAGATCCCTCAGAGCATATTTCAGCTCATTCGAACCACGGTAAGCACGGCGTGGGAGCTGCCGAAAGCGCGCGCATGAGCGCTTCCAAGCGCTTTCGCAGACGCGCCTTGGCGATGAGTCCCGCGTGCTTGGCGATGGCGTCCCATTGCTTCACGCGCGCCTCATCCCCCGCGTCAAACAGTAATTTACGCGCCACCGTATCGCTCTCGGCGGTATCGGCGTCAGCGGCGCCAGTGTCAACATTCTTCACGTCGCTCGCGTGTTGCGCGCGCGAATACGCGACGAGGCACGTCGGACACACGCACACGCGCTGGAGCATCGCCCGCGCGAAAAGCTTTACGCAGACGTCACACGCGCACGTCTCCGTCATGAAATCGTACGGTAATAGCGTCGCGTCGCGTGCTTCTGGGCAAAACGTCGCCGTCGCATCTTCGACGTCATCAGGGCTCTGTGGCGTCGGCGTCTTCGCCGCTGACGTTGGTAAAGAAGAAGAAGAAGAAGAAGAAGAAGCGCTCGCGACTCGACGCATTCCATCGAGCGCAAACGCGCACGACGTCAATCCACCCGTCTCACACATCACAGGCGTAAACACCGACGGCGAACGCAAAGATACCAGTTCCAAAAGACCCGGTGGCAACTCTCTACGCTCTAAGCGCGCGATACCGAGATCGTGTTCGCACCGACGCCACTGCGCGCGACGGAGCGCTTCGCGCGCGTCTTCGCGGGACGCCCGCGCGCCGACGACGAGCTCTCCATCAACCAAATACGCGCGCAATGCATCGAGCTCGACATCGAGACGCTCAAGACGCCGTTTCATATTTCGGCGAATGCGTGAATCAGAATGCTTCGGTGGCTTGGGCGGCGACGGCGCGTCGTGGTGCGTGGCCGATCGACTCGTCCCGGGACTCGACCGCCGCGACGCGCCCGATCGAGACGCGGACGACGCGACTGACTTCACCGATGCCGTCGATCCCGAAATCACCGTCACCGTGGACACTGGCGTAGATGTCATCCGTGGTGCCGACGGCGTCATCGGCATCGTCACCGGCGGCGACCGCTCCTCAGACGCGTCCTCGATGTTGCCGAATCGTCGCGGCAACGTCATCGACGTCGCCGGCGTCTCCACGTCCACGTCCACCTCCGTCGTCCCACGCACGCGCTCCATCTCCCCACGCATCAACGCCTCGGTCATCCGCGCTCGCGCTGCAATCATACTCTCGCGTTCGTCATCGCGTAACACGCTCGCAACGAATACAGATCCAAACGCCGTCGCATCCGCCTCGGTGATCGATTCCTCCGCCACGCGCACGAACCCCAACCCATATACCGCGTAATACCGCACCGCACCGCGCGGCGCGCGCACGTGCGCCACAGGAACACCGCGCGTGACTAACCCGCCGTGCGCTGGCCCGCGATATCCCGCGAACGACGCCCCGGACGCGTGATCCCCGCGACGCATCATCGATCGATCGGATCCACGGAGGTGCCCACAATACGCAAATCCACCCCCCGTCACGCCAACGCGTCGCACGTGCCCACTCAAACGGTTATATATGCATGCGATATATATATGTATATATAAATCCAGCGCCCGCGCCCGTCGCGCGTGGTCGCCGCGACGGTCGCCGCGACGATCGATGGCGCGACGATCGATGGCGCGACGCACGTGGGTGCCTCGTTTTCGGGCCGGGGTGACGCCACCAATGTAAGCATTTCCACGTCCTCTGGATCCCACGCACGCGTGCTGACGTCGACAGTGCGCGACGCGAGAGCGAACGACGACGCGAGGAAGGATGTTACGCGCGATCGCGCGACGTGAGGTACGCGCGCGTGATTTGCGCGTGTGTGTGCGTGCGATTCGCGCGTCGTAAAGGCGGTCGATGGGGGGGATCGATCGACCGATCGATCGTTTAGGGTTGGTCGATCAGATATCGTGGCGGTGTCGCGCGCGTGGATGATGGGTGCTTTTTTGCGCGCGTTCGCGTCGCTGACGGTGGTTTTCGTGTGTCTCGTGTGCGTGCGGTGTAGGTTTCGGCGGTGCGCCGAGTGTTGACGCGAGGGCTCGCGGGGGACGCGGCGGCGCCGGCGTCGAGCGGCGCCTCGTGGGACGCCGTGAAGGTGGAGTCTTTGTCGGAAACGTCGCGACGTGAGCTCGCGGGGTTGCAGAAGGCGGTGGCGGATATGCGGGATGCGATGGCGCGCATGGCGTACAAGGGTCCGGAGCCGGATTTTGCGGCGATGAAGAAGCAGACGAAGAACCCAGAGTTTGTGGAGGAGTTTGAAAAGGCGTACAAGAGCGTCACGGCGCCGGATATGGCGATGACACAAGTGGATACGTTGAAGAAGAATTTTGCCGAACTCGAAGCACAAGCGAAGAAGCATGCGACGCATGCGACGACGCGTATGGCTGAGCTCGAAGCTGAGTTGAAGTCGATTGAAGCGCAGCGCGAGAAAATCGGTACCATGACGATGGATGAGTACTTTGAAACCAACCCGGAACTCAAGAAGAAGATTGACGAAAAAATTAAGAACGATCAATGGTTCGATGTTTAAGTTATTATCAACTTGCGTCGTCGTCTCTCGCGCATTTCGGATGGCGGCGAGATGTTCTCGCGCGTCGCTCGCGCGCACACGTGTAAGAATCCTAGCACACATCTTGTGATATTATAGACATTTTGCTCTCACTTGTCGACGCAGGGGGCACCCACCGTCGTCGACGCTGCGGTGTGATGACGTCCAGAACAAATAGCAGCTCGAACTCGAGCGCATGCGGTGATCTTAACACACGCACGCGCGCACTCGTAGGTGCGGAGCAGGACGACGGAGCGTTGACCGAAGGCGTGCGTCGCTTGAAGAAATCAGCATCAGAAACAACCGTGCGATTCGCAACGACGATGCCGAACACGCTGACACACAAAATTATGCTCGCCCGAAGTTGGTGCGAAGTCGCTCCAGAAGATAGTACGTGGGACGTGCTATATGCCGACGTCGCGTGGATTCACGAACACTTGCAGTACAAGAACGGCGCGCGCATGTCGGACCATCAACGCGTCAATCACTTTGCAAATCACTACGAACTCACGCGGAAGGATTTGATGGCCAAAAACTTAAATCGTGCAAGGCGACAAGCAGCGAAGAAGCACGGCAAAGAGGCGGCGGACGCGTTTGACATCGTACCAGAGACCTACGTTTTGCCAAACGAAGCGCTCATGATGAAGCGCGCGTTTCGTGAACGCGGCGGGCTGTGGATCATGAAACCAATCGGTCGTGCGCAAGGGCGCGGTATTTTTGTCGTGAATAAAATATCGCAAATCACGCGTTGGCTCGCCGAGCGTGCCAAATGCGATGGAGAAAACGTATGCGTTGATAATTACGTAGCGCAGAGATACATTGCCAATCCGTATTGCGTTGGCGGACGGAAATTTGACATGCGCCTGTACGTGCTCGTAACGTCGTTCCGCCCATTAACGGCGTATTTATACCGTGAAGGCTTTGCGCGGTTCACTGCGTCGCGTTATACGTGCGACAAGGAGTCTATACACGACCAAATGGTACATTTGACCAACCACGCGGTGCAAAAGAAAGACGCGAACTACGACGCCGAAAAGTGTGATTTGCGCTGGAGCGTGCGGAGTTTGCGACAATACATCGCCGCCAAGCACGGCGTACACGCATCCGATGAAGTAATAGTGAAAATTACAACCATGATTGTGAACTCGTTGCTTTCTGTGGTGCCAATTATAATACATGACAAGCATCGATTTGAAATGTATGGGTACGACGTCATGTTGGACGAAGGCTTGCGACCTTGGCTCATAGAAGTGAACGCATCTCCATCGATGAGCGTAGACAGCAAGACCGACTATGAGCTCAAAAGCGCGCTATTCCATGACGTGTTAAATGTGATTGACATGGAAAAGCAATTCGTGGACGGAACAGAGACGCCTCGCGCTCGCGTCGGCGGATTTGACTTGATTCATCACGACGGCGTCGTTATTGAACAAAATTTAAGTCTACTCGGTGGTTTAAACGACGATCGCGAACATGTTCTGGCGCAAGATCGACTATGCGTTGGGAATACACGTTTTGATCACAGGAACGAAACGAGTTGCGTCTAGAGAAGCGGCTCGTCATCCTCCGGGACGTCCTTCAAAATTGGTTTTCCTTCAGCGTCGAGTGGCCACGGGTTTCCGTCGACATCCACGGGAAACTCGAGCTTCTGCAACGTCGGCACGCTCCACGGGAATTGCTTTACCATACCGTATTCAATCGGTCGCCCAAAGTTTTTCTACAAAACGTACGAGAATTGAACGTGGTGAGTCCTTTGCGGCAAGTCCTTTGCGCGCGCGCGTGCGTGCCTCGACTTCGCCGTTCGCGTACCTTGTAATTTTCCTGAAACACGCGCTGCGCCTCCTTAAACTCCGGCGTCGCAAAAGACAACCTCGGATCTTCATGCTCACGCATCTTCTTCAACTTTTCCGTGTGCTGCTTCATCTCTTCGAGTAAATCCATATGCTCTCGGTTATTCGGATCCGCGCGCTTTGCAAACTCCTCATACTTGGAATCGTCCGCCTACGCCGCCGCACACGCCGCCGTCAGTCCCGCGCGAACGCGCGCATTACAAGTATTATACACGCACCTCTGCGGCGTCGATCCCGCCGGTCCACTGCCCAGACATCGCAAAGTGCCGCGAATTCGGCGCCGTGTGACGCATCGAAACGCATGCGTTTTTTGTGCTTGACGCCACTAATGTAAACATCATCCACCAAAAAAGTACCAAAAAGTGCCAAAAAGCGCACCCGGCGGCGCCGGAAATCGACGCCGGTCGAGCGTTCGCGCGCGCGATGCCGTCCGTGGGGGCGCAGATATTCTTCGCGAGCGCGCGCGCCGTGCTTCCGCTGTTCATCATCGGTGGCATGGGCGTCATGGCGCGCAAGAAAGGGTGGTTGAACGCATCGACCGCGAGCGCGCTGGCCAAGTTGAATGGCAAGTTTTTCTTGCCGTGTTTGCTGTGGACGTCGCTCTCGCGCACGGTGACCGCGGGGACGTTGCGCGAGTTGTGGATTATGCCCGTGTTGGCGATGATGCACGTCGTGATTGGGTCGGCGATTGGGTATTACGTGGTGCTGCGGGCGTGCGGAACGCGTCGAGGATTTCGGACGGTGACGGTATTGAGTTGCGGTTTTGGTAACTCGTTGGCGCTGCCGGTGGTGATTTCGCGCGCGATTACGAAGAACCCGACGATTGGTGATTTGGTGTTTGTTGATCCGGATGATGGCGATAAGTGTGCGTTGTACTTGTCGGTGTACGTTATTATGCTGTCGGTGTCGATGTGGTCGCTGGGACCGTACCTGTTTCATCGCCGAGCCGCGCTCGAAGATTCCGCCGGTGAAGGCGTCAATAGAGTTAACGGTGACGCGGAGAACGCTGGGATGCGCGACGCGGCGCACTCTTCAGATGTGGAACGCGAATCATCAACCGCGGGAGATGCGACGTTGGCGAATAACGACGACACAAAACGTGCCTTACTCAGCGGCGCGCGTAACGTTTTCAACACAAACGTCAACGCATGCTTACTAGGAATTCTAACCGGAATTTGCACACCAGTCCGTGATATCATCTTTCAGCCCGGGCGCGCATTTAGCTACGTTGGTTATAGTGCAGATAGCTTGGCGGACGCCGCGATTCCATCGATTTTGCTAATCATCGGATGCTCACTCGCGAACGGGCCCGATTACAAAATGGCTGATCGTAAGACCGCCATCGCCGTGCTCATCACTAGATTCATCATCATACCATTCATCACAATAGGACTGTACTACGGTCTCAAGGACGCCGGCGTGGCGCCAACGAATCACGTGTTTTGGTTGAGTTTTCTGTTACTCGGCGCAACACCGACTGCAAACAACGTCATGTTGCAGGCGCAAATGTTCCACAGCGATGAAAACGCCATCGCGGGCGTTGGGACGTTGTTGCTTTATCAATACGCAGTGGTTCCAGTGGTGCTCGTGGGATGGATTTCATGGTTCCTGGCCATCGTATAAGAGAACCGAGAGGTTCTCTTATACGGCTGTTATTACAGTTGGTAGTATTTTAGTCGCGCTAGTTTAGAAGCCTTAGCGACACTAGTTAGTCTTCAGACCGCTCACAGGCATTGTCCGTGCTGTATCATCACATTCGCGACGTTATCACGCATTTGCCAGCCGCAGTCCGGACTGAATCGCCTTGGAATATTCGCTCACGGCTTGTACGATGAGTTCATCTTCTTCTTCTCGCACCTTGCGCTCCTTCGCGAGCGCCAGCTTGAGATTCGATAGCTCTTCTAACACGACCGTTTGAAAATTACCCTCACCCGTCACCGCTGAGTGACGCATTTCCTCTACGACGCTCGCCAGTTTCGAAACTGCGCTCTCGCGTGTCGCGCGCTCGGCGTCAATCAAATTCCTCGCCTCATTCATTTCACTTCCAAAACGCGCCAACGTTTCGCCCTCACGCTCCAGCCGCCCTAATCGCTCTTCGTCTAACGCTTCGGATATGTCTTCGACTTTCCTTAACACCGTCGTGCCTAGAGTTTCCATATCCGCGACGCGTTCGTCGCGTTCCGCGGACAATGCGCCGTTCAACGCGTCGAGCGTCGTCGCGACAGCCCCCGTACTCGATTCCATCGCGCGCTCAATCCCTTCCAGTCTCGCCGATAATTTGACATCTAAATCCTTAATCGCGCGTTCAAACTTCGCGTGCGCGGTGGCGCGATCGTTCGCCGCGCGCGCTTCGCTCGCTTTAAACGCGCGCTCGAGCGCATCGAGCCGCTCGTCAAAAGCGTGTAATCGATCCGTCTCTATCGCGCGACGCGACGCTTTTTCTTGCTCGAGATCGCTGTAAAACGTGGCAAATCGCTCGTTCAATCGCGCGAGCTTGGTCGCGGCGTGTGAGGCGGCGGAAGACGTCATGGTGCCGCGCGCGCACGTTTGAGGACGTCACTCGGTGACGTGCCTCGACATGAGCTCACGCGCGAGAGCGCTCGCCAAAGGCGCGTCTCGCGCGTTCGCGAGCGCAAGCGCGCGGGGGAACGTGCGAGCGACGCTCTGCGCGCGAGCGGGCGACGCGGCGTGCGGTGTCTCGGCGATGTCGGCGATGTCAGCGGTGCGCGCTCCACCCACCGTTTCATTTGGACGGCACCACGCACGTGGGTTCGCGTCGTCATCCGACCCATCGTCGTCCACGGCGACGAAGAACGCAGACTTTGCGAAATATTTATTCGCCCTGGTCGTGGGCGTCGTCGGGGCGACGTACGCGTCGGTACCGCTGTATAGAATGTTTTGTCGCGCGACTGGGTTTGGTGGAACGACGCAACGGGCGACGATTGAAGATAAGCTCGCGAGTGAGGCGTGGAGTAAAGAGAAGCGTGACGCCGCTCGAACGCGTGAAATAACCATCACATTCAACGCGGACGTCGCAGAGGGCATGCCGTGGAAGTTTACGCCAACGCAGAGGAGTATTAAAGTCGTCCCGGGCGAGTCGGCGTTGGCGTTTTACACGGCGAGAAATTTAAGCAAACAGCCCATCACTGGTGTGGCGACGTATAACGTGCAGCCAAACAAGTGCGGGGTGTACTTTAACAAAGTCCAGTGCTTTTGCTTCGAGGAGCAACGCTTGCGTGGGAAAGAAGAGGTGGACATGCCCGTATTATTCTACATCGATCCCGAATTCGCGACCGACCCAGCCATGGCTGACGTCAAGAGTTTAATCCTCTCCTACACCTTTTTCAAGAGCGATGACTTTGACGACGACGAATACGACGAACAGAAAGACCAGTCTTCGGGCGTGCGCGTGCACGGCCACGCGAAATAGCCCATCAGCACACACACACATGCATTGTTTTAGGTAGTCCATAGAACACACTCTTGTAGCACCGACAGCCAGCGCGCGTTTTGAAATTCAAGCTCCCCAGTGTTCGGCGCGCCAATGTCGCCGGCGTCGCCCGCCATCGCGCCCGAAGCGCGCGAAGATGACCCCATAGACGCCCTCCGGCGTTCGCTCGCGTGCACGCTGTGTAATGACGTGCTTAAAGACCCGACGACGTTGCCGTGTCAGCACACCTATTGTTTTGAGTGCGTGAGCGCGACGCTTCAAGGCTCCGGCGTGTACGATTCCAAGTGTCCCGAGTGCGCCGTGCCCGTCGTGGCGAAGGAGCTGATTATAAATCAGACGATTAAGAGCTTTGTGGACGGGTTTGTGGCGAGTGAACGGGCGTTGGAGGAGCTGTTTGAGTCGATGGCGCGCGTCGGGCGCGAAGACGTCGTCGACGACAAAGACGACAAAGACGACGACGTCGGACGGTCTGAAGCCGAGGACGAGTGCGTGGAGTTGACGAAAAAGATTCGTCACATTGATGCGGTATTGAAGGATATCGATGCACGATTGGCAAAGGCGACAGAGGACGAGGAGCGTAAGAAGAGCGCCGAGGCGAGGACGCGCGAACTCGCGACGTCGTTGGATTTTGAACGCATGACGTTGACACAGTTGCGCGCCAAGTATCGTGAATTATACGACACGGCGGCGGCAAAGAATTACAAAAAGGCTTGGTTTGTTCGCCACTTTTCATCGCTCGATCCAGATGTGTTGACGTCGGCGTTTTGCGCGACGCAGCCTACGTCGCCGCTCGAAACGCAGACGGGCACGCAAGGACGACGTACCGTCGACGCAGAGACGACGGCGAACACACCGAAAAGGCGGATTGTTATCGCGTACAGTGCAAGCACGAAACGAGGCATTAACAGCCAAGAGGCGAAATTCGCCCAAGTTGAGGCGACGATTAAATTTATTGACCCAACGGCGACATTTCTCGGGCTCAAAGATTTGACACCCGACGTGACACATTTGATTATGGAAACCGGTTCAAGCGATCGTGTGGTGAAGAATCGCACGGCAAAGTACATCGAGGCTATTGTTCGCGGGGTGTATATCGTGCACAAGGATTGGCTCGACGCGTGCGCCGAGCGCGGTGCGTTCGGGGATGAAGAAAACTTTGAGCTCGAAGACGCGTCGAGCGCCGACGCCGTCTCGCGCGGCTCAGTCGACGGTCCTCGCAGGGCGCGATTGCGTCGACTATCCGATGGAAGTGGCGTATTTGACGGTTTACGCATCTCCGTGCGCGGGTGCGGCGCCACGCTGTCGGTAAAGGCACTAGAGAACATCTTACGCCTGGCGGGCGCGACGGTGACGGATGCAAACGCGACGTCTCCGCGACCGGCGCGCGTCGTCGTTGAAGAAGATAGCGAGCAAGTCCCAGATAGCGAAGACGATGACAACGATGACACGAACGTTGGTACCATCACGCCCGCGCGCGAACAGTCCACGGAACCAACGATTACGCTCGTCGATGACGCCACCAAAGATGCGTTTGACGCGAGAGACAACGAGCGGCTCGTGTCGTGGCGCTGGGCGTTGGAGTGCGTCACGCAATATGAACGTCTCGACACTCACAATTGGTGCGTCGGCAACGATGCAAAACACGATGACACATTATGAGCACGCATGCCTATTAGACAAGGACAGTGAGAATGTAGGAATAGCACAGTAGTAGCGGTAGCGTAGGCGCTCGAGCGCCTCATAGAAGAAAAACGTAATGTTGATTAAAACTGAAAACAAATCGCACGGTACAACAAAAGTAGTAGTAGCATCAGTAAAGTGTACACATGACACGAGCGTCATCACGCCACGGGATACGTACAAATCCCGACGCGCGCCACCGGCTGGCATCTCGCCGACTTTGGACAACCGCCGTTGCCATTCGCCGGGTCATTCGGATTACACACCAACGCGCAACGATCCGGCTTTGCCGACCCAGGCGTTTGCAAAACACACATCCCACGCGCACTCGCCCCAGCGTACGTATCCTCCGGACACGGACTCGCCACCGAACACGACGGCGAACAGAAATCTCCCGGCACGCCTTGAATCTGCACGCGCTCCTCGCGCGCCTCGCATCGCGCCGTCGCCGGATCCCCGTACGGCTTCTTATGCACCTTCCCCGGCGGCACCGGCGGCGCGTCATCCACGAACACCCCGCGCACGCCCTGCGCCACGCGTCGCGCGATCGTCGACACCAGCGCATCCGCCGGCGCGCGCATCATGAATCGTCGAGGCGCATCCGTCGGCACCTTCGCACCTTCGGCGAACGCCTCCGCCGCGCCGTCGGCGTCGGCGAGCGTCACCGTCACCGTCGCCGCCGCGGCGGCGCACGGCGCGGCGAATAGCGCGAGCGCGATCGCGAGCGCGGTGCACGCGAGACGCGCGCGAGACGTCGTCATCATCCGCTCGAGGCTGTCAGTGTCGCACGAGGCGTCGTGGACGGCACACCATCAGAGTTAATTATACCCATAACTTTTGCCACCATACCCCACGTGATCCGTGGCTGGCAATATCCCCCATTCCGTAGACTATCATACGATCATACCTTGAGCAAAGCACTCGTACCCATCGGCACACGAAAGTTAAGCCTCAATGGGCCGAATTAGTATTGAGTGGGGAACCACTTGAGAATCCTTGGTGTCGTATGGTTTTTGTTTTTTTTTGATTGATTGATTTTGCGTGTGTTTTAATGATGTTTTGGTTTCGGTGTTTGGTTAAGCGATGTGCGTTTGGCGCGTGACGATCG